>JGI24708J26588_10002016_pt1 | contig 15667 bp, 11 predicted proteins | sample BioPla1DNA2_FD_26588 | JGI IMG/M metagenome (IMG submission 26588) | reverse complement strand
GTTCGAGTCCCTTCTGGGTCGTTTGGGCGCATAGCTCAGCTGGGAGAGCACCTGCCTTACAAGCAGGGGGTCATAGGTTCGAGCCCTATTGCGCCCACCATTTTGACAATTATATATTGATATTTCGTTTCCTGTATAGGAACTTTTTATAGCACGATTTTCGTGCACATTAAAAGCTATCCATTTTAATGGTTCGTATAGATTTGTACAAGAATGGGCATTATACAAACAAGTGTGCCGACGTGGCTCAATTGGCAGAGCAGCTGACTTGTAATCAGCAGGTTATCGGTTCGATTCCGATCGTCGGCTTGAAAAATTATTATGGAGGGATACCCAAGTGGCCAAAGGGGGCAGACTGTAAATCTGTTGGCTCCGCCTTCGAAGGTTCGAATCCTTCTCCCTCCACCAATATAATGACGCGGAGTGGAGCAGTCCGGTAGCTCGTCGGGCTCATAACCCGAAGGTCGGTGGTTCAAATCCGCCCTCCGCAATTTATTTTGCCCAGATAGCTCAGTCGGTAGAGCAGAGGACTGAAAATCCTCGTGTCGGTGGTTCGATTCCGCCTCTGGGCACCATCTTTGTATGGGCTACTAGCTCAGTCGGTAGAGCACTGGACTTTTAATCCAGGTGCCCCGGGTTCGAGTCCCGGGTAGCTCATTAAAAAACTGTATTGCATTTGCAATACAGTTTTTTTGTGTTTATAAATAATAAAAATAATGTAAAGGATTTAAAAGTGCTTGCTTTTTTACTGTGAGTGCTTTATAATAAAATCAATCACAAACAATCAGTAACAGTCATTTTAGATAAAAGGGGTTGATTGATAATGATTGGAATAACAGTAAGTCAAGGCATTGCTATTGCAAAACCTTTTATTATTCATAAAGAAAAGATGATTATTAATGAAATTACAGGATTTTCTTATCAAGAAGAGAATCAGAAAATACAAGATGCTTTTCAAGAAGCTAAAAAACAAATTCAACAATTACAAGAAGCAGCAATTAAAAAGGTAGGAAAAGAAGAAGGAAACATATTTGAAGCTCATTTAATGATGTTAGAAGATCCTATGCTTCATCAATTTATCGACAAAGGATTAAAAAATAATTATAGTGCTGCTACTGCTATTCAAAAAGCAAAAGATGAATTAATTCAAATATTTGAAAATATTTCAGATCCATATATTAAAGGTAGAATTGCGGATATTCAAGATGTTACAGATCGACTTTTGCGTATTGTTTTAGGAAAAAAGGAACAAGATTTATCTTTGATTGAAGAACCAGTAATTTTAATAGCTGAAGATTTAACACCATCAGAAACTATAGGTCTTAGCAAACAAGTGAAAGGTATTATAACCGAAACAGGTGGATTAACCAGTCATGCAGCCATATTAGCAAAAGCTTTAGAATTACCTGCTATTGTAGGATCACGTGGTATTATTGAACAAGTAAAAAATACAAAGATGATGATTTTGGATACTCTGGAAGGAATAATTATTTTGGATCCTACAGAAGATGAAATAAATAAGTATCAAATAAAAAAAGATCAATATGAAAAAGAAAAGCAAAAACAAATGATTTATGCAAAAGAAAGGGCCATTACAAAAGATGGGAAAAGTATTAAAATCTATGCTAATATTGGAAGTTTGGAAGAATGGGAATTAGCAAAACAATATGGTGCAGAAGGTATTGGGCTCTTTCGAACAGAATTTTTATATATGAAGAATGATCATTTTCCTACTGAAGAAGAGCAATTTAAGATTTATAAAAAAATAGCTCAAGAAGGTGGAGAAGAAATTATACTTCGAACTTTAGATATTGGAGGAGATAAGCAACTATCCTATTATACTTTTCCGGAAGAATTAAATCCTTTCTTGGGAAATAGAGCGGTTCGTTTTACTTTATCAAATATAGACATATTTAAAACTCAATTAAAAGCAGTTCTTCGTGCAGCAGTTTATGGAAATTTAAAAGTAATGTATCCTATGATTTCTTCAATAGAAGAATTAGACAAAGCAAATGAAATTTTAGCACAATGTAAAGAAGAACTGGAAGAACAAAATATACCATATAAAAAAGATTTAGAGGTAGGGATTATGGTAGAAATACCAAGTACAGCACTTATGGTCGATGCATTTTCTTCAAAAGTTGATTTTTTTAGTATTGGTACGAATGANTTGTGTCAATATACATTAGCAGTAGATCGAATGAATNCACTGGTCAATCATTTATATCAACCACATCATCCAGCTGTTCTTCGATTNATTCAGCAAGTAGCAAAAAATGCTAATCAACAAAAAAAGATAGTCGGTGTATGTGGCGAAATGGCAGGAGATTCCCTTTATACTAAATGGCTTATCGGTGTAGGTATTCATGAACTTAGTATGAGTCCTACTTCTATTCCTAAGATTAAAGAAGTCATTATCAATACTACTAGTAAAGAGTGTAAAAATATTGTGAATCAAATTCAACCATTATCTAACATAAAAAAAATAAAAAATATTTTGCAAACATCTTAAAATAATCTTAATAATAAAGGAGTGAAGGCAATGTTAATCAATAAAAATTTAATAGAAATGAATCTTACATCGAAAACAAGAGATGAAGTAATACAAGCTTTAGCTAAGTTGGCTTATCAAGAAGGTCGAGTGAGTGATATTGAAAAATATGTTCAAGCAGTTTTAAAGAGAGAAAATGAATATAGTACTTCCGTTGGATTTGGAGTAGCTATTCCTCATGGAAAAACGAATGCAGTAAAAGAACCTTTTTTAGGTTTTGCTAGGGTCAAAGAGGTAGATTGGGCAGCACCTGATAAAAATCCGATTGATTTAGTATTTATTATTGGTGTACCAGAAGAACAATCCGGCAATGAACATTTAAAGATATTGGCTAAAATTTCAAGAAAATTAATGAAGGAAGATTTTCGATCTTCTTTACGAAATGCAGATACAAAAGAATCTATTCTAAATATTATTCAAGATGCGGTAAAGTAGGAGGGCATTTTATGTTCCCAGAAGAAAGACGTAATCAAATTATAGCAATGTTAAAACAAGATAAGAGTTTATCTGTGCGAGAATTATGTAATAGATTAGAAGCTTCTGAAGCTACGATCCGGAGAGATTTAACAAGGTTAGAACAAGATGGTATATTAGAAAGAACTCATGGTGGAGCTATTATTTCAGATGAAGTTAGTATCATAGAGGAACCTTCTTTTTATCAAAAAGAAACAGAATATCATGAAGAAAAAGTCCGTATTGCCACTTATGCTTATCAAACTTTAGAGCCAAATGAAACTATTTTTTTAGATGCAGGTACTACTACTTTAGAGATGGCAAGATTAATTGGAGAATCAGATATTCCTCTTGTGATTATTACAAATTCAGTGATAGCTTGTCAGTATATCGCTAAAAATGAGAATGTTCAATTATATTCTTTAGGAGGAGAAATTCGAAATCATACTTTGGCCACTGTAGGACAGATTACATTAGATGGTATTATTAGATTTAATACGAACAAAGCTTTTATTGGAGTTAATGGAATTAGTATTGAAAAAGGTTTAACAACTCCACATATAGCAGAAGCAGAAGTAAAACATGCCATGATGCGTCAAGCTTCCGAAATTATTATTTTGGCTGATCATAGTAAATTTCAACAAGTTACGCTATGTAAGTTTGGATCTATCTCTATGGTAGATTTTATTATTACAGATAGAGGTATACCTTCTCATATCCATCAGGCTTTTATGCAGTATGATATACAATTAATTCAAGTATAGGAGGGGTACCATGATTACAACTGTAACATTGAATCCAGCTATAGATCAAACAATTATTGTGAATCAATATAAGCCAGGTCAAATTCATCAAGTTCAAATTAGAAGAATGGATGTTGGAGGAAAAGGGATTAATGTTTCTAAGGTAATTCGTCTATTTAATGAAAAAACAACAGCTATTGGTTATTTAGGAAAACAAAATCAGAAAATTTTTAAACAATTCTTTCATGAAAACAAAATAAAATATGATTTTGTTCTTATTAATGATAAAACAAGAACAAATACAAAAATTATTGATCTTAGTCGAAGAGAAACTACAGAATTTAATGAATTAGGTTTTTGTATATCACAGGAAGAGATACAGGCATTAAAAGAAAAAATACGAATATATAGTAAAAAATCAAAGTATGTGGTTTTTAGTGGAAGTATGCATAAAGGAAAAAATGGAATACTTTTTGAAGAATATTTAAATGAAGTGAATGATTCTAAAAAATTAGTAATTGATGTAACTGGAGAGATGTTGCTTCAAGGGGTAAAAAAACATCCTTTTTTAATCAAGCCTAATATACATGAATTAAAAAGTACTTTTGGACTTTCCGCATCTTCAGAGAAAGAAATGATTCAGGAAGCATTGAATATTCAACAAAAATATCAGATTCAATGGATTCTTTTATCGATGGGATCAGAAGGAGCTCTTTTATTATCACAAGATCAAGTTTTGAAAGCAGAAGCTATTCCTGTAGAAGTGAAAAGTACGGTAGGGGCGGGGGATTCTATGTTAGGTGGTTTTCTTTATGGATATGAGCATTTTAAAGATCCTATAGAAGCTTTTCGATATGCGATCGCTTGTGGAACAATGGCAGTGACGATGGAAGGTACAGAAATCTTTACAAAACAAGAGATGCTAAAAATATTACCTAAAGTTCAAATGCAAGATGTAAGTTCATATTATAGATAGTTTATAGTGAGAAATAAAGGACAACACATTTCTATGGAGTATTTATTTCCACTGAAGTTTTGTTGACTTTATTATAGAAGGTATAAAAAATAAAGGAGGAGGGTTTAATATGAAATTATTAGCTGTTACAGCATGTACAACAGGAATTGCTCATACGTATATGGCAGCAGAAGCAATTGAGGAAGTAGCTAAAGAAAAGGGATATGAGGTGAAAGTAGAAACGAGAGGTTCTGTTGGAGTAGAGAATGAACTTACAAAAGTGGATATTGAAGGTGCTGATGCTATTTTGATTGCTAGTGATACATCTGTTCCAATGGAACGCTTTATAGGAAAAAAAGTATTGTCTGTTCCAGTAAGTGAAGCAATTAAAGATACTGAGAAGTTAGTGGATCAAGCATTTAATGCATCGATATATCAAGGAAATAAAAATTTGGTAGATGAGGTATCTGAAATCAAAGAACAACGAGCCGCACAGCGAAAAGGAGCGTATAAACATTTATTAAATGGAGTTTCTTTTATGATCCCATTTGTAGTGGCGGGAGGAATTGCTATTGCTCTTAGTTTTCTTATTGGTTATGATGCTTTCCAACAAGAAGGAACATTAGCTGCGTATTTAAAAAGTATTGGAGATAGTGCATTTGGTCTGATGGTTCCTATTTTGGCAGGATATATTGCTTATTCGATTGCTGATCGTCCTGGGTTGGCTCCTGGAATGGTAGGGGGAGTTATTGCTATTGCATTAAATGCAGGATTTTTAGGTGGTATTGCAGCCGGTTTCTTAGCGGGTTATGTGGTACTTTTGATCAAAAAATATATTCGGTTACCTAAAAATTTACAAGGAATTATGCCTGTATTAATCATTCCAGTGTTAGGAAGTTTAGCTGTAGGTTTAATTATGTATTATGTATTAGGTGCACCGGTAGCAGCAATCAATACAGGAATGAATAATTTCCTTACTAGTTTATCGGGTACTAATGCAGTGATCTTAGGATTTATTATTGGACTGATGATGGCTTTTGATATGGGTGGTCCTTTAAATAAAGCAGCCTATGCTTTTGGAACAGGAACTTTGGTAGCAGGAACAGGTAGTATGGTAATGGCAGCAGTGATGGCGGCAGGAATGGTTCCACCTTTAGGTTTAGCGTTAGCTACTATTTTATTTAAAAATAAATTTAATAATGCAGAAAGAGAAGCAGGAAAGGCAGCATGGGTACTTGGATTAGGATTTATTACAGAAGGTGCCATTCCTTTTGCAGCTGCAGATCCTTTTCGCGTGATTCCTTCAATTATGGCAGGGTCTGCTGTAACAGGAGCTCTTTCTATGTTATTTAAATCTACATTATCGGTACCTCATGGAGGAATTTTTGTATTATTTGCAGTAGAAAANCTTATTGGTTACATTATTGCTATTGCAGTTGGTACGGTAGTTACTGCTTTCTTAGTAGGCACTTTGAAAAAACCTTTACAAGAAATAGAGACAGAGAGGAATGTAAAAAATGAAAAGTACAATCGTTCAAGTTCCATTTAAAGAAGGACTTCATGCTCGACCNGCATCTGAAATTACAAAACTGTGTCAAAAGTTTGTTAGTGATATCAAATTTATTAAAGATACAGCNGAGATTGATCCGAAGAGTATTTTAGGAATTTTAACTTTAGGCGCNAGTAAAGGAGATAAGATTCAAGTAGANGTTGTTGGTGAAGATGAAGAAGAAGCATTGAACGTGATCGAAGAGTTTTTTAGAAAAGAATAAAAATAAAGGTAAAATAGACTGTCAAATAGATTGGCAGTCTGTTTTTATTATAGTATAAATTTTTATATTTATCGATAGTAGGATGGATTTTACTATCCTTATTTGATAAAATATTACATAATAGATCTGATTATGAAGAAATAAGAAATAATTTAAAAATAGAATTCTAATTTAAGTAACTATAGAAAAATATTTAAATGTATATGTAAAAGGGGTATTGATGTGGGAAGTGTTAGTAATTGCTTACAGATGTTACTTTTATTAAGAAGTAGAGGAAAAATGAAAATATCAAATTTAGCAGAAGAATTGGATGTTAGTGAAAGAGCAGTTCGCTATTATAAAGAAGAATTAGAAAAAAATTTTATTTATATTGAAAGTACAACAGGGCAGTATGGAGGATATACATTACCTAAAGATACTTTTATTCCTATTTTAAATTTAGAAGAAAAAGAATTAGGTTCTTTATTTCGAGCAGTTGATTTTTTAAAGAATGAAAGTGCTTTTTTATATCAGCAAGACTTACAAAGAGCAGTGGATAAAATCATAGCTCAATCAAAAATACAAGATCTTCCTTTAAATAATCATATGATAAAATATTCTACTCCCAATGTAGAAACACAAGTTTATAAAAAAATATATTTTTCATTAAATAAAGCTATTCAAAATAAAAATAAAATTGAAATGGACTATACATCTTTAAAAAGAGGAACAAATAAGAGAATTTTTCATCCATATGAATTATTTCTGTATCAGGGATTTTGGTACGTAATAGGATTTTGTGAATTAAGGGGACAGTTTCGTTCATTTAAATTAACACGTATTCATAATATTAATATTTTATCTGAAAAATTTGAAGTACAAAAAAGTTTTACTTTAGAAAATTATATAGGTACAAATAGCATTTATAACGAAAATGAAGTATTCATTACATTAAAAATATATCCACCGATGTCTATTATTGTAAGTGAACGTATTTGGTGTAACGATCAAAAAATCAAATCTTTAAATGATGGAAGTATTATATTTCAGGGAACTTTTGCTTTATCATCAGAAACAGATTCGTGGATTTTAAGTATGGGAAGTGAAGTTAAGGTAATAGAACCAGAAGAATTAAAAATACGAATAATAAATAAAATAGTAAAAATGAAAGAAATATATCAATAAAGGAAATAAATTGATAAAAAATCCATTATGACATTTAGTTGCCACAATGGATGATATAATGAAAATAGTTATAAAAAAATAAAAAACTACCGAAGTAGTTTTTATGCCATCTACATGGCGACCTCAAAGAGGCGATTAAGTTTCAACGTTATTTTAACTCGATATGTTATTTTGAATAGTATTAACAGAATATATAAAATATATCATAGATCTTAAAAGGAGTCAAGAGTATGGGGAAAAAAATATATAATATAGGCTTAGATATTGGTCAAACATCAGTAGGATGGGCAGTAGTAGATGATAATGGTCATTTAATGAGACATAAGGGAAAAAATATGTGGGGAGTGCGTTTATTTGATAAAGGTCAAACAGCTGCTACAAGACGAATGTATCGAAGTACAAGACGAAGGCTTGCTAGGAGAAAAGAAAGAATTAATAAATTGCAAGAAATTTTTGCAGAAGAGATTAATAAGAATGATAAAAATTTTTTTATTCGATTAAAAGAATCTTTTTTATATACAGAAGATAATAGTTTGTTATCAACAAGTATTTTATTTGATGATAAAAATTATTTAGATAAGGATTATTATGATACATACCCTACTATTTATCATTTAAGAAAAGATTTAATGAATGCAACAGAAAAAAGGGATATTAGATTAGTTTATTTAGCATTACACCATATATTAAAATATAGAGGCCATTTTTTATATGGAAAGACAGATTTTAGCCAAATGAGTGTTAATATTCAAACAGATTTAGAATTTTTATTTTCTAAATTATTTAATGATGAATATAATATTACGACTATTGATTTTGATAAACTGAAAGATATTTTATCTTCAGCAGATAAAGCAAGTATTAAACAAGACAAACTTCAAGCATTAATGATTAGCAAGGATAAAGATATAAATAATAAAATTAAAGAAATAATTAAAGCAATATTAGGATATAAATTTAATTTGAGCAAATTATTTGTATTAGAAGAAATGGATGATATAAATAAAAAAATTTCTTTTAAGGAAGGTATTAATGAAGAAGAGATAGAAAGTATATTAGGAGAAGAAATAGAAGTATTTCATGCATTAAAGAGTATTTACAGTTGGGTTACTTTAGAAGAATTGTTAGGAGAGGTTAAATCAGAAAATCCAATGGATAAAACAATATCTAATGTGATGATTAGAAAATATAATAATCATAAAAAAGAATTACAAATGTTAAAAAAATTGGTTAAGGATATTTGTCCTCAAGAATATAATAATTTATTTCGAAATGAAGGAAAAGATCCTAACTATACAAAGTACATAAAAAAAACCAAGGATTGTTCTCTAGAACAATTCAATAAATATATAATACGTATATTAAATAAGTATCCAAAAGCAAAAGAACATCAATATTATAGTAAAATTTATGAAAAATTAAAAAGTAATCAATTATTAGCTAAATTAAATACGATAGATAATGCAGTTATTCCGTATCAACTTCATAAAATTGAAATGGAAAGAATTATTGATGCACAAGGAAAATACTATCCTTTTCTTTTGAAAAATAAAACATTATTGGTTAAAATTTTAGTATCAAAATTACCATACTATGTAGGTCCTTTAAATTCACATAGTGAATTTGCTTGGATAGAAAAAAAATATCCAAATCAATCTCATCAAGCTATCTATCCATGGAATTATCAAGATGTGATAGATATTGATAAAACAGCAGAAAAATTTATATTACGTATGACGAATAAATGTACTTATTTAAAAGAAGAAGATGTTTTACCAAAATATTCATTAATATATTCTGAGTTTGTATTACTTAATGAATTAAATAAAGTCAGAATTAACGGAAAGTTAATGGATAAAAATATTAAAAAACAGTTGATTAAAGATGTTTTTCAAATAAAGAAGACGGTAAAAACAGAAGATATTATACAATGGGTTAGACTTAATCCGCATGGATTTATTACTCATCCATCAGATGAAATTTTAGTAGAAGGAACTCAAAAAGAAAATGAATTTGCTGCCTCTTTATTTTCATATAATAGTTTTAAAAAATTATTTGGTAAGATTGATAATTCAAATATTAAAATGATAGAAGAGATTATTAAATGGGTTACTATTTTTGAAGATAAAGAAATTTTACAAAGAAAAATAAGAAGAAAATATAATTTAAAGAAAGAAGAAATAGAGAAAATATTAATGTTTAATTATAGTGGCTGGGCAAGATTATCAAAAAAATTAATTGATGAAATTCGAACATATAAAGATCCAAAATTTTATGGGTACACGATTTTAGATATTATGAGAGAAACTAATTATAATTTTATGCAGATTATTAATGATCAAAAGTTCGATTTTCAAGATGTGATTAAGAGAGCGAATCCAGTCCTGAATAGAGAAAAAGTAACTTATGAAGATATAAAAGAACTTCAAGGTTCCCCAGCTATTAAAAGAGGTATATGGGAAACAGTTAAAATAATAAAAGAAATAGTATATGTTATGAAATGTGAACCACAAAATATATTTATGGAGTTTGCTCGAAGTGATGAGGTATCGAAACGAACAATTTCTAGAGCAAAAAAAATGAAAAATTTATATGATGTAATTAAAAAAGATGTAGATAGTTATAATTATGAAAAAACTTATAATGAACTTTATGAATGTATAAAAAATAATAATAAGTTAGATAACAAAGCATTATATTTATATTTTACTCAAAATGGAAAATGTATGTATACAGGTGAATCATTAAATATTGAAGAGTTAAGTTTATATCAAATTGATCATATTATACCTAGATCATATATTAAAGATGATAGTTTAGATAATTTAGTTTTAGTAACTACAAAAGCAAATCAATTAAAAAAAGATAATCTAATTTTAGATAGAGAAATAAGAAAAAATCAAAAAGATTATTGGGATAATTTATATAAATATGGTTTGATCAGTAAAAAGAAATATAATAATTTAAATCGTTCTGTAATTCCAGATCAAGAGATTATAAAATTCATTAATAGACAATTGGTAGAAACAAGGCAAATATCTAAANATGTAGCAGAATTATTATCAGAAGTATATACAGATACTAAAATTATTTCTATTAAGGCTAAATTAATATCTAATTATAGAGAACAGTATAATTTATATAAGAATAGAGATATCAATGATTATCATCATGCACATGATGCATTTCTTACCAGTGTAATAGGAAATTTTATACTTAAAAAGTATCCTAATTTTGAAGATGAAATAAATATAAAAAAATATATAAAAACATTTAAAGAAAAAAATATGCATCAAGATCATAAAAATAAATATGGCTTTATACTANCGGCTATGAATAAAGATCATCAGGAATATAAATTTGAATGGATAAAAGACAAGGAAATAAGTCAAGTAAAGAAGGTTTTATCTTATAAAGATTGTTTTATAACAAGGAAAGTAGAAGAGCAGACAGGAGCTTTTTATGATGAAACAAGATATGATAAAAATAATTCTAAAGCTAAAATACCATTAAAAAAAGGATTAGATCCAAAAAAATATGGTGGATACTCAAGTTTAAAACATGCATATTATGTTGCAATAGAGTATGTAAAAGGAAAAAGAAAAGTTAGAAAAATAGTAGGAATTCCTAGACATGAAGTAAAAAATATTAAAAAAGAAGGATTAGAGCCATATTTAATAAAAGTAGAAAAAATATCCAAGAAGGATACATTAAAAATATTAAAAAAGAAAATAAAAAAGTATCAATTAATTAATTTCCAAGGGCATATGGTTTATTTAGTGAGTGATAAAGAACAGAGGAATGCTGTTCAGTTAATAGTTGATGATAAATATCAAGAATTATTATATAAAATAAGTAAGAATACAATACTAACAGATAGTGAAAAGATAGATCAATATAATGGTCTTATGATCACTTTTTTTGATGATTTTATTGAAAAATTAAAGAAACATTATCCGCTTTATAATAATATAATGAAAGATCTTCAAGAAAGTAAATCTGATTTTATGGATTTTGAATTTGATAAGAAAGTAAATTTTATAAAGCAATTATTACTTATTACATGTGCAAAGCCAACTGTTGGAAAGTTTAAGGATTTTAAAACTAATTTAAAAACAGAAGAAGCTGGAAGAATGAAAAAAACATGGAATTTAGATAAAATGATTTTTATTGACCAATCCATAACTGGTCTCTTTGAAAGGAGATATCATTTATGAGTTGGAGAACTGTTGTTATAACTAATCGTTGTAAATTAAGTTATAAGAATAATTATTTGATTATGAGAAATGAAGAAAATAATATGATACATTTATCCGAAGTTGGGATTATTATTATAGATTCTACTCTAGTATCTATTACTTCGTATTTAATGGTAGAATTAGTAAAAAGAAAAATAAAATTGATTTTTTGTGATGAAAAAAGAAATCCAATTAGTGAATTATTACCACTATATGGCTCTCACAATACTAGTAAGAGATTATCTCAACAAATTCAATGGGATGATACAAATAAAGCGATTATATGGTCAAAAATTATAAAAAATAAAATAAAAAATCAAGCTTTTGTTTTAAAAAAGTTTCATAAGAAGGAAGCAGAAATACTTTTAGAATATGCTAATCAAGTAGAATATAATGATATTTCAAATAGAGAGGGACATGCAGCTAGAGTATATTTTAGTAGTTTATTTGGTAAAGATTTTATTAGGCATAGTGGAGATGATATTAATGCAGCCTTAAATTATGGTTATGCTATTTTAGTTTCATCGATTAATAAAGAAATAGTAAGTAATGGATGTGTGACTCAATTAGGAATTAAGCACAAAAATGAATTTAATTATTTTAATTTATCATATGATTTGGTAGAACCATTTAGGGTATTTGTAGATGATCTTGTAGTGCAAAATATGGACGATCATTTTGAAAATGAATTTAAATATGAATTAGTTAATGTATTAAATTCTAAGGTAAAAATAAAAGGTAAATCATATTTTTTAACTAATGCTATAAAAATATATGTAAAAAATATTCTTAATGCACTAGACGATAAAAATCCTACTTTAGTGCAAGAAATATATATATGAGTTATAGATTTATGAGAATGATTATTTTTTTTGATTTACCTACTATTACCTATCATGATAGAAGAGAATATAGGAAATTTAGAAAGTTTTTAGTTAGTGAAGGATTTATTATGATGCAAGAATCTGTATATTGTAAAATATTACTTAATTCAACTGCTATTAATACAATGAAAATTCGATTAAGAAAACATAAACCTAAAGCAGGATTAGTTCAAGCATTAATTATTACGGAAAAACAATATGCATCTATTGATTATATTGTTGGGAAGGACGATTCTAATATAAGAAATGATGATAAGAGGTTAGTCATATTATGATTATGAAAATTTCAAATTTTGAAAGTGAGATTATAATTAGTGATGAATATGTTCGTGTTTTAGAGATAGAAAACAAAAGTTTATTTGCAAATATAGTTCAAAGTATTCATTCNTTATGTTACAATGAAGAAGGAAAGGAGTATATTGTATTAATTGAAGAAGGAAANGAAATAAAGTTTAATAAAAATGTATATTTTATTATGGATATTTTAAGTATGGATGTAAATGAAAGAAAAATATTNAATAAGTTATATTNAAGNTTGAAGTCTTGTATAAATTTAGATATTAGAAATCAGATAGATCAGTATCTTAGAGATATTTTAAATTTTATCAATANGATNTTAATAGAAATTCCGCTTGAATTTAATTATAAAACAGAAATAGAGCTAGAAAATATATTTAAATTGTATGAAATTAAGTTATGTACTCAAGATCAATCTTTTATAGAAAAAGTATTTAATATAATAGATTTAATATCATTATTAGATCTTTATAAAGTAGTAGTTTTTTGCAATATTAAATCTTTTTTTACAGATAATGAAATGGAAGAAATATACAAATATATTGTTTATCATAAACTTCATGTAATTTTATTGGAAGGAAATTTAGTAGAAAAAACGCTTCAATTTGAAAAAAAAATACGTATTGATGCTGATTTTGAAGACTATGAAATTAAATAATACTATTTAGAGATATGTTATTTTGAATAGTATTAAAGGCTTTTTATCGAATACTATCTCGGTATAATGGTTTTAGAGATATGTTATTTTGAATAGTATTAAAGGTGGTAACTTACGCACAATCTGCAAAAGAGAGTTTTAGAGATATGTTATTTTGAATAGTATTAAAGGATACAAACAAAAGTATTACCTAGAGTTACAGTTTTAGAGATATGTTATTTTGAATAGTATTAAAGGATACAAGGGTGGAAGTGTTATCAGTTGATGGTTTTAGAGATATGTTATTTTGAATAGTATTAAAGGCTTCGGTTCTAGCAGCTATTAATGCATAGTGTTTTAGAGATATGTTATTTTGAATAGTATTAAAGGCTATGAACTTACAGAATCTGAAAAGCGTTCTGTTTTAGAGATATGTTATTTTGAATAGTATTAAAGGCTTTAAATTTCATAACTAATTTTTCACCACGTTTTAGAGATATGTTATTTTGAATAGTATTAAAGGCTAAAAACTTTGTCTACACGATTCCACCTTGTTTTAGAGATATGTTATTTTGAATAGTATTAAAGGAGGTCATCATAAAGATGATGTGGTAGAAACGTTTTAGAGATATGTTATTTTGAATAGTATTAAAGGTGTTGTAGATACTAATTTGTTACAAGCATTGTTTTAGAGATATGTTATTTTGAATAGTATTAAAGGTAAAGTATACCAATTAAAACTTAAAAATGCGTTTTAGAGATATGTTATTTTGAATAGTATTAAAGGAATTGGGGCGACACGCTTTACGATTGGAGTGTTTTAGAGATATGTTATTTTGAATAGTATTAAAGGATAGAACTATAGTAGTTAAGGAAAATATACGTTTTAGAGATATGTTATTTTGAATAGTATTAAAGGTTAAAAGATTTTTCTAAAGAATTAAAAAGGAGTTTTAGAGATATGTTATTTTGAATAGTATTAAAGGCACGTAGTGGGTAAAAGTATATACGAAGGCGTTTTAGAGATATGTTATTTTGAATAGTATTAAAGGACTATGAAAAACTACAAAGACCAGCGAAGGGTTTTAGAGATATGTTATTTTGAATAGTATTAAAGGCTCTACTACCATTTTGGTACCCCAGCTTTTGTTTTAGAGATATGTTATTTTGAATAGTATTAAAGGTGAACTACCACCACTTACTTCGTTGAAGTGGTTTTAGAGATATGTTATTTTGAATAGTATTAAAGGAGGCACTAGTACAAAAACAAAGGCAGATTAGTTTTAGAGATATGTTATTTTGAATAGTATTAAAGGTGGCAGAAAGACTTGTACTAGGAGAGTGTTGTTTTAGAGATATGTTATTTTGAATAGTATTAAAGGTAGTTAAAGAATTAGAAGCTAGTGGCATATGTTTTAGAGATATGTTATTTTGAATAGTATTAAAGGGAATATCGGAATGGACTTAGACGAAATATTGTTTTAGAGATATGTTATTTTGAATAGTATTAAAGACGTTAGATAGACACTATAAAACCCATCATGTTTTAGAGATATGTTATTTTGAATAGTATTAAAGGTTTAATTCAATATAGGTTTGTGCTAATTCAGTTTTAGAGATATGTTATTTTGAATAGTATTAAAGGCTGCTGTTTTATTTTCCCTAATTTTTTTCCGTTTTAGAGATATGTTATTTTGAATAGTATTAAAGGACTATAGATTATATTAACGTTGTTGAGCCAGTTTTAGAGATATGTTATTTTGAGTAATATATTATAATACTAAGGGTAGTTTGATTTTTTATAATTTTAGAATGTAATGCTTTAAAAATCTTTTTATTTTATATATTTATTTTTTATAGAAGTCAGAATAGTTATAATATGATATAATAAAAATAAATACATATACAAAAAAGATGAGGGGAGTATTTGTTTATGGAAAAAAGGAGAATTGGAAAATCGGATATAGACGTTG
>JGI24708J26588_10002014_pt1 | contig 15669 bp, 14 predicted proteins | sample BioPla1DNA2_FD_26588 | JGI IMG/M metagenome (IMG submission 26588) | reverse complement strand
TAATAAGACCCGCCGCCGCATCGGCGCCGGAACTGACTCCGAAAGCAAGAGCCAAAGGCAAAGCAACTGCAGCAACAGTAACGCCTGCCATAAGATCTTTCGAAAGTTTTGCCCGATCGTATTCTCTAAATTCCCGCTTCAAATCACTATAATATTTTTTAATCACAGAACCACTCACTTTTTAAAAAAAATCACGTCTTTATATAAAATAAATAAATAAATAAACATATTTATATGCACATATATACAATAAATATATAAAAATAAATATATGAATGTAAATATATAAAATAGATATATATTATGCGAAATATACCAAACCGCTTTGGGTAGGATAAAGAGCGCAAGCATAAATATATTTTACGTTTTTCATATAAAAAACATGCCGGTTTTATATGGAAAAAAAAACATGCTGAACGTGAAAAGCATGTTTAATTTTAAAAATAGAATGTTTTACAACAATATGTTAAACATATATAAATGTGAGTGAAATGAAAAAAAAATGTAATTTAACATATTGTTGAAGATAGAGATATTGTATTTATTATAGACAAGTAAAACGTATAGGGTTAGCCGATTAGCCGAATCTTCCGCTAACGTAATCTAAAGTTTCTTTATTATCCGGGTTCTTAAAGATTTTTTCTGTCGGTCCGAACTCTAACATTTTCCCTAAGTAGAAAAACGCCGTCATGTCTGAAATTCTTACCGCTTGTTGCATATTGTGAGTTACAACTACGATAGTATAATCTTTTTTAAGTTCCATTATAAGTTTTTCTATTTGGTTTGTAGAAATCGGATCCAAAGCACTACAAGGTTCATCGAACAAAATAATGTCAGGTTTTACGGCCAATGTTCTTGCTATACAAAGTCTTTGTTGCTGACCGCCGCTTAAACTCATTGCATTTGTTTTTAAACGGTCTTCTACTTCATCCCAAAGAGCACTTGCCCTTAAAGAATCTTCAACAATTCCCGGCAATTGACTTTTAGGAACACCGTGAATTTTTGGACCATATGCAATATTGTCATATATAGACATCGGAAACGGGTTTGCCTTTTGAAAAACCATTCCGACCTTTTTCCTCAGTTGAGCAACATTTACAGATTTGTCATAAATATCCGTATCATTGATCGTTATGGAACCTTCAACTCTACAGTTTGGAATAGTATCGTTCATTCTGTTAATGCAACGCAAAAATGTGGATTTACCGCATCCGGAAGGACCAATTAAAGCAGTTACACTTTTATGAGGAATTAACATTTCAATATCATATAGTGCTTGGTTGGAACCGTACCACAAATTTAAGTTCTTAACATCTATATTAGTCATTAAAAGACAGAGCTCCTTGAATTTAAATCGATTATAGTGATCTATATATTTTTATTTATTTATTTTTATTTTTTAATTTATTTTTAAACATTTTTATATTAATCGCATTATTTGTAATTATTTACGTATTATGCTCCGATTTTCATTTTCTTTCTTTGTCTTTGTCTTATAAATATAGCTATTAAATTAAGAGACAAAACGAGAATCAAAAGAACGAGAGCCGTTCCGTATTGTATCGGTTCCAACTTTTCCATATTGGTTCCTGATGTTGCCAAAACGTACAAATGGTACGGAAGTGCCATAAATTGTGAAAGGGGGCTGTCCGGAAGTACGGGGTGGAAATATGCCACACCGGTTAACAATATCGGTGCGGTTTCACCTGCAACACGACCTATTCCGAGGATAATTCCCGTCATAATACCGGGAGCTGCTATCGGAAGAACAACTCTTATTATAGTTTCTACTTTTGTAACACCTAATGCAAGTGAGCCGTCTTTCAATTCTTTAGGAACAACTTCCAATGCTTCTTGAGTTGATCGAATAACAACCGGCAAAACAAGCAATCCCAAAGTTAAAGCGGAAGCAATAAGTGACGGGCCGAAATTTAAGTACTTAACGAAAAGTGCAAGACCGAAAAGACCGAAAACGACAGAAGGTGTTCCGGCAAGGTTACTTATAGCCATTTCAATTAACCATTTCAATTTGCCGGGCCTTGAATATTCAGTCAAATAAATTGCTGTAAGAACTCCGGTAGGAATTGAAAAAAGCATTGCGCCTACTATCAAATAAAATGAACCAATAATAGCAGGGAACACACCGCCTTCAGTCATTCTGTTTTTAGGACTTTCAAATATAAATTCAAGTGAAAGAGCACTATATCCGTTTATGAAAATATAACCGAGTATAACGACAATAAACAAAAGAACCAACAGAATAGAAACTCTCAAGAAGAAAAATGCTATTTTTTGATTCCTGTCTGCTGCTGTAGTGACATTTTTCATATAATCATCTCAAATTTATCATCATTGATCCATTAATCTGAATCTTCTTTTCACATAGTCTGCAACCATGTTTATTAAAAAAGTCAAAATAAACAATACGATACCTACTGCAAATAATGCGTGGTAGTGGTCACTTCCTTGCGGCACTTCTCCCATTTCAAGAGCAATCGTTGCCGTCATAGTTCTGACAGGCTGAATTATTCCTTCAGGAAACCCGGGGATTATTGCCATATTTCCTGTAACCATCATTACGGTCATGGTTTCGCCTATTGCACGACCCATGCCGAGCATAATGGATGCGGTAATTCCCGAAAGTGCGGCAGGCATAACTACTTTGTATATTGTTTGCCATTTCGTGGATCCTAAAGCCAAAGCACCGTCTTTTAACGACTTCGGAACCGAGCTTATTGCATCCTCCGATATCGATATGACTGTCGGAAGAGCCATAACTCCCAAAATTATCGCTCCGGTAAGTGCGGTTTGACCTGTTGCAAGTCCGAACAAGTCCTGAATGAGCGGAACCATTACGACAAGACCGAAGAAACCGAATACTACAGACGGAATTCCTGCCAAAATCTCAACTACCGATTTTAAAAAGAATGCAGAACCTGGTGACGCAATTTCAGAAATATATATAGCTGATGCAAGACCTATCGGAATTGCAACACACATTGAACCGAAAGTCACAAGGAGTGTTCCTAAAATTAAAGGTATTAGTCCGAAACGCGGATTTGAAGACGTCGGATACCAATATTCACCGGAAAAAAACTCTAAAAACGGGTATTTCTCAAAAAAGACAAATCCTTCTCTAAATAAAAATAAACAGAGAAGAAAAAGAGAAAATACGACTATTAAAGAAACTGCACTTAGAGTTACTCCGGTCCCTTTTTCAACTCTTTCACTTAACACATTATCAGATCCTATAATATATGTTATAGTCAAACAAAATTATCGTAAAACAAAAATTATTGAATCAACCGATTAAATCGGTTGTTCAAATAATCGGTTGTTTAAATAATCAGTTGTTCGGGAAATAACCTACTTCTGTAATTATTTCTTTTCCTTCAGAACTCAATACAAAGTTGATGAAGTTGTCGACTGCTTGGTTTTGTTTGTTTGAATCGGTGTAGAAGAAAAGTTCTCTTGCAAGCGGGTATTTTTGAGCCAATATGTTTGATTCTTTGGGTTCAACCGCATTACCGTTTCCTTCTTTGTCAAGTGCAAGTCCTTTTGTGGTGTCGTCAAGGTATGCAAAGCCGATGTATCCGATTGCACCTTTGTTTCTCTGAACTTCTTTGACGATTCCGCCTGTTGTAGCCTGTGCAAGTGCGTCGGGTCTGTAGTCTCCGCCTTCCAATATTTCTTCTTTGAAGTATTCGTATGTACCGGAGCTGCTGTCTCTTGTCATTACAGCGATAGTTCTGTCTTCTCCGCCTACATCTTTCCAGTTGCTGATTTTACCGCTGTAAATTGCGTTTAATTGTTCGTATGTGAGGGATGAAACAGGGTTTTCCTTGTTTACTATAACTACAATACCGTCCCATGCAATTATGTGTTCTTTAGTGTTTATACCTTTTGCTTTTGCATTTTCGATTTCGGATGATTTAATGCTTCTTGAGGCCATTGCAATATCGGTTGTACCGTCAATTAATGCTGTAATTCCTACACCGGAACCTCCACCTGTTACTGAAACAGTTCTGCCGCTGTATTTTTCCATGTAAGTTTCAGCTTCGGATTGTGCCAAAGGAAGAACAGTATCCGATCCTTTAACAGATACACTTTCAGGAGCGGAAGGGGTGGTAGTATTGTTTGTATTACGGTCATCATCTATACAGCCTGCCGCACCTAATAAAAGAATAGCAGTAAGCCCTATTAAAAATAACATTTTGAATTTGTTTGCGTTAGTCATAATATTTACTCTTCCAAGTATTACTATTTCTATAATTACAATGGACCACCGGGTTGGTTTTACGAAAATATTCAACAGATATTCATTAAATATTTAACAGATATTTATTAGATATTCATTAAAATATTTGACATATATTTGTTAACCTATATTTAGCCGATAAATCCTACGGGTAATAATTGACCCGTCTAAGCTATCTAATCGTTGTTTTTTATATATACCTAATCGATATATTATATATAAATTGAAAAAATATATATAGTGGTATGTATAATATATATTTTTAAAAAGCCTTATACTGATTGCGTTTTACTACAAACAATAAATGCTTTTCGGTTTATTTTATTTAATTTTCTATAAATATTTACTAAGACCTATTAGAGTTTGAAGCAAAATGCTTCCGTTTTTAAGATTTCCTAATTAAGATTTTTTAGATTTCTTAATTTTTTTAGATTTCTTAAAAACGTAAAAAAATAAACAAAACGACAGTAAATAAACAGTAAATAAAACGTAAAAAATAAACTGGATAGGTGAACAGATGTTAAAGGAATTAAATAAACACAAGAAAATCGGGTTTTTAACCGCACTGGTTTTAATATCCGTATTAGTAACGGCAATTCCTGCATATGCCGCAACATGGAATGTTGGTGCAAGCGGAAATTTTGAAAGTATAACGGTTGCTCTTGCATCTACCGATGTAAACGATGGAGATATATTGCTTTTGTCAAGCGGAACCCACTTGTACGAAGCTAACATATCTATCGGAAAGTCGGTAAAAATTCACGGCCAAGGTGCAGAAAATACAATAGTCGATTTAGGAAATAAATCATTCCTTCCCAAAAAAGAAAATATCGAAATTAAAGACATGACTATACATAACGGTGCCTTCGGAGTTAATTCTCAAGGAACTTCGAGCGGGCTCGTTGTTGAAAATTGTGTTTTTACCTCTTTAAACCACAAAGACGGTATTAAACTTGCAAAAGACAACATAATTTTCAGAAACAACACGGTATCCGACATGTCCGATTTTACGACAATTTTAAACGTCACCGGAAATTTTGTAACTATTGAAGACAACACTTTTGAAAACAACTCAGGTGCCGGTACTGCGGCAAGAATTATAGCTCTTGAAAACGCATCGAACCCGAAAGTTGTCGGAAATGTTATAAAAGACAACAACGCCGAAGGAATAAGACTTTGGAAAGCTGAAACATCGAACGGATTAATCAAAAATAACGTTGTTAACGGAAATACGAAAGGAATCCATCTTTATGATACGGGTCCCGGAAACGAAATTTATATGAACGATATTTACGGAAATACGAACGATGTAACATCAAGAGGAACGCTGCCAACCGATATTTCATGGAATTCCGAAGAACAATTCAATTACGTATATGAAGGAACAACATACAGTTCAAATTTCGGGAATTATTGGAGCACATCCAATGAAATCAACGATTTGAATAATGACGGAATCGGAGATTCCCCGGTAGTTGTTATTGATACACTTCAAGACAATTATCCGTTGAAAAATATGTTTGCAACATACACAATAACGGAAGGAAGCGAACCGGAAGTACCTGAAGAACCGGGAGTACCTGAAGAGCCCGAAGTACCTGAGGAACCCGAAGTACCTGAAGAGCCCGAAGTACCTGAGGAACCCGAAGTACCTGAAGAGCCCGAAGTACCTGAAGAGCCCGAAGTGCCTGAAGAACCCGAAGTACCTGAAGAACCAGAAGTGCCTGAAGAACCCGAAGTGCCTGAAGAACCCGAAGTACCTGAAGAGCCCGAAGAACCCGGAGAATACAACACGTCAGGAGAAATTTCTCTTAATGCTACAATTATGCCCGCAATCGAGGTTACCTTCTCAACATCGAATATCGACTTTGGAAGAATAAGACCCGGAAGAGAAAGTGCACCTTACGGAGTTGACATTATAAATCACGGAACAGAAGATGTTGTAATTACAGCAGAAGTTACTGAAGATTCCGATGATATTTTCAAAACCGGACTTTGGATCGATGAAAATATTTGGTCTTCTTACTCTAAAAATATAGGAGCGGAACAGACTGAGACTTCATACTTCGTATTGAAAGTTCCGAGGGATTACTCCGGCGTTTCAAACCCGACAGGAAATATAATAATGTGGGTGGACACGGCATAATAAGTACGCCGATTGTGTAAAACCGGAAAAGCGTAATAAAAATAAGAAAAATAAAAAAAAGAAATAAAAATCATATGAAATTATAAAAATTATAAATATAAAAGGAGGTGATTATTAATTTACTTTTATTTTTTTTAGTTTTTATTTGAAATTTTCATTAGAATTGTTATTGTTAAATTTATAAAAATCACAAAGCTTTTTCAAAGTACAAATATCGCATTTGGGGGATCTTGCGGAACATATTTCTCTTCCGTGTTTTATAAACAGATAATTTATGTCTTTCCAATGTTCTTCGGAAAAAAGGTTCATTAAATCTATTTCAATCAATCCGGCATCATTTTTGTCGGTAAATCCAAAGCGTTTTGAAAGTCTTGCAACGTGCGTATCAACTGCAATTCCTTCCACGTGTCCGAAACCTTGATTTAAAACGATATTGGCCGTTTTTCTTCCGACTCCGGAAAGAGTTAACAAGTCTTCCATTGAGCACGGCACAACACCTCCGTAAAACTCGCAAAGCATTTCTGATGTTTTAATTATGTTTTTGGATTTCGTTTTGTAAAAGCCGGTAGGTCTTATTATTTGCTCAAGTTCAGCTTGGTCGGCCAAAGCCAAATCGTAAGGTGTGGGATATGTATCAAATAAAACGTCTCTTACGGAATTTACGTTTGCGTCAGTTGTTTGAGCGGAAAGAATAGTCATAATAAGAAGTTCGAAATTATTTCTGAAAGATAAAAAGTTCATATCTTTATCGGAATGAGGATATAATTTGTTCAATTCGTTAATAATTTCCAATGCACGCTTTCGTTTAGAAGCAGGAATTTTCGCCTCGGTTTTTTGATTTTTAAGTGATTGATTTTTATTAGATGATTTTGAATTCATGAACAACACGTTTTAGTTATATTTATTTAACAATCGGAATACAATCATAAAAAAAATTATGAATCATAAAACATTATGAATTATAAAAAAATATGAATCATAAAAAATTATGAATCATGAAAAATTAAAAGGTCACTGCATATCGATAAATAAATTATCTTCAAACGGGATAATGTTTGATGCCGTTTTCCAAGATTTGCGAACAAAATCGGGAAATTCGTTGTGTTCTTTTGCCCAGTCCGATAAAAAACTTTTTGTTTTGGGGTCTGACGGATAACCGCTCCCGAAGTCTACATTCTCTTTAACTTTGATTTCTTCTATAATTTCGTCACGTCTCACTTTGGCAATGATTGATGCTGCTGAAACTGCAATATTTAGTGAATCGGCCCTGTGCTTTGCTGAAAAATTTATTTTGGAAAAATTCTCATTTTCAATTTTTTCGTTTAAGTTTTTTAAATATTCTTGCCGTACTTTAATTGCGAAACGGGATTCATAAACGTCTGCCGCATCCATATATACATAATTAAAATCGCTTGAGATATTTTGAAGCACTTTTGCAAAACACATAACCATTATATCATTCATAGTCATAATTTTTCTAAGTTCGTCAATTTGAGAAGCGCAGACTTCAAGAATAGTATATTCATTTACATATTTTTTTATTTGATACGAAAGTTGTTCCCTTTTTTTCGCAGACAGTTTTTTGGAATCGTCTACTCCCAAAATACGTAGACGCCTTTCCGCATCGTCGTCGATACAAACGCCCGCAACACATAACGGACCTATTACCGGACCTTTGCCTGCTTCATCAATTCCCACTTGCATTAAAACACCGAGATTTATGTATTATATTAATGTTAAGTATTAACTATTAATTCTACTTAATTAAATCTATTTATTTTACAGGATAAAAATAAACAGATTAAAATAGTGCTTTAAATATTAGATTACGTCTATTTATTAAAAATGCAAAAAGCTTAATATAAATATAATTGATTTATACAATCAATGAATTATAGAAAAGGATTGATAATTAATGATTACATGCTCGGCTCCCGGTAAAATTTTTTTATTCGGTGAACACTCCGTAGTCTACGGAAAAGCGGCGATAGCATGTGCAATTGACAAACGGGTAAGTGCAACTCTTGTGCCTTGTTCGTCTGTCAAAATAAAAATTGCGGGCCAATATAAACCTGTTAATCCTAAAAAAAATCCATATGTTGCAGGTGCAATTTACGAAATGAACAAAATTGCCGAACTGCCGGGATTTTGTATAGATATTAATTCCGAACTTCCGTCCGGGGCGGGTTTGGGTTCTTCCTCCGCTGTAACGGTAGCAACAATAAAGTCTTTAGACGTTTTGGCAGATACGAAATTGTCTTTAAAAGAAATTGCGGAAATGAGCCACAAAATAGAAACGAACGTACAAGGAAAAGCAAGTCCGACCGATACGTTTGTATCTACGTTCGGCGGCTCGGTAAAAATTCCCGAAAAAGTTCATATCGATTTTTTCGATGCGAAAATAGTAATAGGAAACACGGGAAAATTTGCATCAACCACAAATTTAGTTTCAGACGTTTATGAACTTATGTCAAAACATCCGGACTCCGTAAACTGCATAATGGACGCAATGGATCGCGTTTCACGCGATGGAGAAATAGAGATTCAAAAAAAGGATTATAAAAAAATCGGGGAATTAATGAATATAAACCAAGGATTATTGAATTCAATCGGAGTTTCAACAGTTCAACTTGAAAATTTAATATGGGCGGCACGAAACAGCGGTGCATACGGCGCAAAGCTGACGGGAGCAGGCGGTGGAGGTTGCATGATTGCTTTATGTGATGAAAATAATATCCAAAAAGTGGTCAACGCAATAAAAAAAGCCGGAGGAGACCCGTTTGTTTGTAATACGACAAAAGAAGGAGTTCGTGTCGATAAAAACAATGTTAATCCGGAATAAAATAATACGATTTAATCCGGAAAATATAAAACGATATAAATTAAAACGAGATAAATGCGGGAAATATACAGGAAAAATGATTATGTCTTTAGAAAATAATATTACTGTTTTAAAAATCGGCGGCAGTGCTGTTACAGACAAGTCGGACAAATCCGGATTTTTTAAGTCGGACGAGATGAAAAGAATTGCAAAAGAAATTGCAATGTCTGAAGATTCTCTTAAAAACGGATTAATAATCGTACACGGAGCCGGTTCTTACGGTCATACTCATGCAAAAGAATACGGATTGGATAAAGCATTTGATGCCGAAGGAATTATGATAACTCACGACTCCGTTAGAAAATTAAATGAATTTATCGTAAGCGAGCTCAGAAATGAAGGAATAAAAGCAATCCCGCTCAATCCTTTTGCATTTTCGGTGTGTTCCGACGGAAGGCTTACAGAGATGTTTACTAACCAAATTAAATTGATGGTAAAACACGGACTGGTGCCCGTTCTTCACGGTGATGTATGTATGGATGAAAAGCGGGGAATTTGCATTTTATCAGGAGATCAGTCGCTTCCGTATATAGCCGCCGTTTCCGGTGCAAAAAATGTAGGCTTGAGTTCTGCAACCGACGGGGTTTTGGACGGTCATGGAAAAGTAATTAAAGAAATAAATTCTGAAAATTTTGAATATTACAAACAATTTATAGGCGGATCTGCAGGAACCGATGTTACGGGCGGAATGCTCGGAAAAGTTAAAGAAATGCTTATGCTTGCAGAAGATTATAAAATTGAATCGTGCATATTTAATGCAAATACTCCGGGAAATATTCAAAAATATTTAAGCGGGGAAGAATTGGGAACAAAAATATCATACAAATGATAATGTGCAAATAGCATGCATAACATGCAAATGATAAGAATATATTAAAATTACTAATTTATGTGAAAATTTATTTATAAGGAGATTGGCATTATGGATGATGAAACATCTATACGAAAAATTGAACATTTAAAGCTTTGTGCAAATGAAAATGTAGAATCATTGTATGTAAGTGCTGGTTTTGACGACATAATGCTTGTCCACCGCGCACTTCCGGAAATGGATATGGATGAAATTGATATGTCGTTTCATCTTTTCAGAAAGAAATTGTCTTTTCCGTTTATGATTGCGTCAATGACGGGAGGACATGCGGATACGACACCTATAAATGCCGCTTTGGCTGAAGCTGCCGAAGAGATGAGAATAGGAATCGGTGTTGGAAGCCAAAGAGCTGCAATTGACGATAAAAAACAAATAGAATCGTTTAGAACCGTTCGAGATAAAGCGCCGTCCACTCTTGTTTATGCAAACATAGGTGCTGCACAGTTAAGAGAGTACGGAATAGCAAAAGTGGAAGAGGCTGTCGAAATGATTGATGCCGACGCATTGGCGATTCATTTAAACTTTTTACAGGAAGCAATACAGCCGGAGGGAGATGTGGACGCAACCGGTTGTCTTGATATGATTCGAGAGATTTCGAACAGTTTGAAAGTGCCTGTTTTTGCAAAAGAAACCGGTGCGGGAATTTCAAGAGAAGATGCTCTGGCTCTTGTAAAAGCAGGCGTTAGCGCAATCGATGTTGGTGGAGTTGGCGGAACCAGTTGGGCAGGTGTCGAAGTTTACAGAGCCGAACAAAGCGGAGACGAAATGAGAGAACATTTAGGAAAGTTGTTCTGGGATTACGGAATTCCGACCGCTGCGAGTATAGTTGAGTGTAAAGTGTCGGTTCCAGTAATTGCAACAGGCGGAATCAGAAACGGACTCGATGTTGCAAAATCAATTGCATTGGGAGCATCTGTTGCAAGTGCTGCTCTGCCTTTTGTAAAACCTGCGTTTGAAGGAAAAGACAGCGTAATTAAAGAATTGAATATCGTAAAAAGAGAATTGCAAACAGCTATGTTTCTATCGGGCTGTGAAACGATTGAGGAGTTGGCAAACGCTCCGATCGTTATTACGGGAAAAACTATGGAATTTTTATCTCAGAGAGGATATAATTTAAAAGACTACTCTGTGAAAGATATGTTATAAATTTTAACAATTATAATTAAAAATGGTTTAAAAAATCAATGTTTAGAATCAATGTTTTAAATAGAATTTTAAAAACAATGGAGAAATGATATGGAAGAGATAGGAATTATTGCCGTTGGCGGCTATAATGAAATGGGCCGTAATATGACGGCTGTCGTATATAAAGAAGATATTGTAATATTAGATATGGGATTGCGTTTGGATCGTGTTCAAATTCACGAAGATGCCGATATTGACAGAATGCATTCACTCGAATTAATAGAAATGGGTGCAATTCCGGATGACACTATAATGAGAGACATAAACGGGACGGTTCGAGCAATAGTATGTACTCACGGGCATTTGGACCACATAGGTGCAATTCCGAAACTTGCACACAGATACAAAGCACCGATTATATCTACACCGTATACAACCGCTTTGATTCGTCAACAAATAATGGACGAAAAAAAGTTTAAAGTGGCAAATCAACTGATTTCACTTGAAGGCGGCGGAATTTTCGATATTACGGACGAAATCCAAGTGGAATTTATACCGATTCCGCACAGCATAGTAGATTGTGTAATTGCCGTAATTCATACACCGGTCGGATCTGTAATGTACGCTTGCGACTTTAAACTCGACAGAACGCCGACACTCGGAGAGTCGCCCGACTTTGAAGATTTGAAAAGGCTTGGAAGAGAAGGGATTTTGACTTTGATTACCGAGACTACAAACTGCGAACGCTCAGGAAAAACTCCGTCTGAAACGATAGCAAAAGATTTGTTAAGAGACGTTTTGCTCGGAACGGAAGAATCGAATGCAGGTATGATCGTAACAACTTTTGCTTCTCACATTGCGCGCTTGAATGCCATTATCGAAATTTCCGAAGAAATGGGAAGAATTCCTGTATTTATGGGTCGTTCCATGGAAAAATACTTAAAAGCCGCAGCTGAACTAGGACATATAAACTTGCCGGATTTCGTTGAAATTTACGGAAACAGAAAAGAGATTAACAGAGCATTTAAAAAGATAATGGATGGAGGAAAAGAAAAGTATTTGCCTGTTGTAACCGGACATCAAGGAGAACCCGGGTCAACTCTTGTCAGAATTGCAAACGGCGAGACGCCGTATGTAGTAGAAAAAGGAGACCGTGTTATATTTTCGGCAAACGTAATTCCGAGTCCCATGCCGCAAGCAAACAGATACGCTCTTGAAACAAAACTGAGAATGAAAGGTGCGCGCTTATATACGGACGTACACGTATCAGGACATGCTTACAGAGAAGACCACTGGGAGCTTTTAAGAATGGTAAATCCAAAGCACGTAATCCCTGCACACGGTGATTTGAAAATGCATAGCGCATACATAGAAATGGCGGAAGATGCAGGATACGTTTTAGGCGAAACGATACATTTGATGAGAAACGGTGAAATTATATACCTTGATAACGAAAACTGAGAGATAAAATGGTTACGGTTATAGACGAGATAATGAAATTTGAAAAACCGATAAACGACAGAATAAGTGAAGTATTTCCTGAAAAAGAGCCGAAAGGCCTTTATGAAGCATCGGTTCATACGATTACGGGCGGCGGAAAACGCCTCCGACCCGCAATACTATTAATTGCAACGGAAGCTGTGGGCGGATATTGGGAAAATGCACTTAACGCGGCAGTCTCAATTGAACTTATGCATACGTTTACACTTGTCCACGACGATATAATAGACAACGACGAAGTAAGGAGAGGTCGTCCTGCCGTTCATACTATATGGGGAGAAGCAGGTGCAATTATTGCGGGAGACACCATGTATTCCAAATCTGTAGAAATAATGGCAGACTGTCCGACGGAACCTGAAATTGCCTTAAAAGCGACTAAAATTTTAACCAAAACTTGTGTTGAAGTTTGCGAAGGTCAATGGATGGATATTGATTTTGAAACAAGAGAAGACGTTTCAAGCGAAGAGTACATAGAAATGATTAAAAAGAAAACTTCCGTTTTATTTGGAGCTTCTGCTCAAATCGGTGCTCTTATGGGAGGAGCTGACGAAAAAACCGCAAATGCGCTTTATAATTTCGGACTTTTAACCGGATTGGGTTTCCAAATAAACGATGATGTTTTAGACCTTGTAACTCCTTCGGAAAAGCTTGGAAAAAAACAGGGAAGCGACATTGCCAAAGGGAAAAGAACACTTTTAATGATCGATGCTCTCAAAAAAGGTGTAAAACCGAAAGCGTTCGGAAAAGGCGTATTGACTCAAGAAGAGATTGACGAAACTATAGTAGAGTTAACAAAGTCAGGCTCAATTCAATATGTAAAAGAACTTGCGGAATCATACGTAAATCAAGGAAAAGCCGAATTGGACATACTTCCCGATTCAAAAGCAAAAACAAATCTTTTGAAAATTGCCGACTATATGCTTACAAGAGATTATTAACTTTTTTTATTTTATTGATCTAATTAGTTTCATTTATGCATATAGATTTCATTGATTTGAATTTTTCAAATCAATGAAATTAAATGAAACGAAAAACAAAAAATTCATGAAATATTAAGAAATACAAAACGAACATTTCATGAAACATTAATATATCAGAATAACACTTTTAAGTATAAACAATAACACTTTTTGTGAGTATTTGTTAAAAAAAACGAATACGCAAGCAAATAAATTGTTCGCTTTTTAAAGACTTAGTATAATTTTACGATTAAAAAACAAAAGGTAATTTTATGAAAGAAGCTTTAGTATTAGTAGGTCACGGAAGCCGTCTTCCGTATTCAAAACAACTCATTTCGGATATTGCAGATGAAATCGCTAAAAAAGACAAATATCCGATAGTAACATACGGTATGATGGAATTTAACGAACCGTCAATTAAAGAAGCAATAAAAACGGTTGTAGAACAAGGTGCTAAAAAAATAATCGTTGTTCCCGTGTTTTTGGCAAAAGGAAATCACACAGAAAGAGATATACCGACTATTTTGAGAAAAGAACCGACCGAGTCTGCAAAAAAATTAATGGCTAAAAAAGAAGCCGCTCATGACGAAGAAGGTTGCTGCGGACATGGGCACGGCCACGGCCACGGCCATGGGCATGGGCATGGACACCATCACGACCACAAATCAGATATTATAGATGAATTGCCCGAAGGCGTTGAAATCGTATACAGAGACGTAATCGGTCTTGACCCGAGATTGGTTGATATTGTAATAGACCGTGCCGAAGATTTGTAAAGTCCGATTAAAAATAAAATATAAAAATTATTCGAACTTGTTCGAATAATTTTTCAAAACTTTTTTTATATTTTTTTATTACTTTTCACATTTTCTATTACTTTTCGTATTTTTATTTTAATATTTTTATTACTTTTTATATTTTTCATTTTTCTTCATATATTCTGAATAATTAAAACTCTCATCAATTGAAGATTTATTGTGTGCTTTTGCAAATATAACTCGCCCTTCGGGCTCTATTTTTTTCCAAGTTTTTTTTAAGATTTCAATTTCTTTTTTCTCTGCGTTATTCCCATTTTCAATTTCAGTTTCAATTTCAGTTTCAATTTCTGTTTCAATTTCTGTTTCGGTTTCTGTTTCGGTTTCTGTTTCGGTTTCAGAAAGCAGACCGATAAAAGACGGACCGGTTCCGCTAAGTCCTACGGGAATATTCAAATTTTGTCCCGTTTTAATCAATTCGGAATTGAAATTATACGCATCGCAATACAAAAGACCGTTTTGAATCATTGCGTCATTAATATTTCCCGAAAATGCGGAATCGAAAGCTTCCTTTACTTCTTTTGATATGTACTTGGTACGCTGTTTCGATGTTTGCCCGCTATACACTTTTCTTGGTGAAATAAATATTATAATGTTTTTGGCAAACATTTCTCGTTTCATGAGAGTTCTCGTTTTGTTGTTAGTAAAACAAATTCCTCCGTACATTGAAGCGCATGCGTCATCAAATGAGCCAGTTATCGATTTTTTCTCTTCAAGAGACGCATCAACGCCTAAATTTATAATCTATTCTTCCGAAAGCGTTTCATTGATTGCGTCAAGTGTTGCAAGAATTGCCGCGTGAGCGGCGGCCGTGCTGCTTTTTAAACCGGATGCTACGGGAATTTCCGATCTTGTTTCAACGGTTGCAAAATAAGGAAAATCAAAATGATTCAGGACTTTTAAAACACAATTTTCAATCAATGAAGTATCTGATATTTCCGGCAATTGAACATCAGATATTTCCTGCGATTTGGTATCTGTTATTTCCGGCAATTGAGTATCTGTTACTGTTATACTTTTTGATGAGCCGTTAAATTTTGAAAACGTTGACGAAATACTCCGTATTTTTCCTAAAACTCTATCGTTTCTTGTCGTTTTGTTCGACAAATCGATA
>JGI24708J26588_10002013_pt1 | contig 15676 bp, 6 predicted proteins | sample BioPla1DNA2_FD_26588 | JGI IMG/M metagenome (IMG submission 26588) | reverse complement strand
GCCGTTTCTGCAATAAACATATTGGATACATCGCCTTTGGATGCCCCTATTGCTCTAAGAATTCCAATTTCTTTGGTACGTTCTTGTACCGATATCAAAGTAATAACGCCTATCATAATCGAAGAAACGATTAATGAAATAGCCACAAAAGCTAATAATACATAGGTGATGGCATTGATAATGCTCGTGACAGAAGACATCATGACTGCAAAATAATCGGTATATTTGATTTGGGTTAACTCAGGTTTCCCTTCATTATAATCTTCAATAGCATTTTCTATTCGTTTTTTATTATCAAAGGATGAAGCAAATATATTTATCGATTTAGGTGCTTCCAAATCGACATAACCCATTTGACTTAAATTATTTTCATAAGTGCTTTCTGAAAACTCTATAATTTCGTCATAATAGATTTCATATTCTTCAGATGTAAAAGTCTCCAAACTTTGATCTAACATAGCAGCTAATTGTACAGGTTCCATTTCATTTAATTGGCTTTGTACTTCTTCTGCGTATTGTTCTTTAAATTGCTCCTCTATAGAAAGAGCAAAATATTCTTCCATATCTTCATCGCTCATTGATGAAATATAATTTTCAAGGCTTTCTTGATCAACCGATATGGATTCTCCTAGACCTTCTAGCATCATATTTTCCATATCTTCTCTATTATAAGCCGCCATATTTTCGCTCACTACAGCATCTATTTGCTCTTGTGATGGGATACTCATAATTTGTATATAGGCATTTGCTTTGCCTTCATCATCTAAATCGGAAAGATAATTTTGTAATTCTTTTTCTTTTTCTTCATTTGTTAAATCTTCCATATTTGTTTTAAATGGGAGACCGCTTAGAATATCTGTCTTTTTATTTTTCTGTTGTGCTTGAATAATAGAAGAATCTCCAGAATGGTCAATGACATATTCCGTTAAACCTGTTGTATATCCTATCGCGCCAGAAAGAATGGTAGATTGCGTATCTTCATTGGGTCTAATAATGCCAACAACTTTAAGAACTAAAGCATCATCGTATAGATATTTAAGTCCTGCCTCTGTTTCTCTTAAATCAATGTATAAACCTGTATCTTCATCATAGCTATAACTATCTGCATTCATAATGACACGATAATCACCTTGAGTAATTTCTTCATAGGTCCATTTTTTTTCATTCTTTTCAACATCGGTACCATTAAGTGCTGATTCTGTAATGGCATCAATATATTCTTTAGGCTCTAAACCCAAAGCATATAAATTTAAATCATCCAATTCATTGTTTTCATCTAATACTAAAATAATTTCATTATATTTTTGAGGCCAAGTACCATAAACCAAATCATATTGTTTGGTTAATATTTCATTGACAGGCTCACCATTATTACCTGGTAAAATTTCCTGCCAAAGATTTGTATTAAACATTCCCATACCCATAGAATCAAAACTCGAACTAAGCGATTCTAGATTGGACATAGTAGAACTGCCCATCATGGATTCCATTCCAGACATATCGGTTCCCATATGTTCCGTGATGATATTTTGTAATAATTCTTGAGAATCTGATTTAACTATGTTTCCATCAACATTCTTTGTGTATACATTAAGAGCTAAATCATAAGAATACTGTACGCCAGTTATAGCTTTTTCTAGACTATCCTCATCATCTTTGCTAATTTCTTTTTCTAGATAGGTTTTAAAAGATTTTAAATCATTTTCATTGCTATCTAAATTGCTAAAGGAAAATATCATGTCATAGATAGCTGTCTTTTTGTATACAGCATCTTTATCATGATCCACCTCTGAACTACCAACATTCATAAATGTTTCCATCAAAGTAGAAAGATCAACAGAAGATTCTTCTATTCTCAATGGATAAGAAGATAAGGCATCTTCCTGTACTGTATTTATATAATTCGTCGTGCCTTGAGAAACAGCTAATATTAAAGCGATTCCCATAATACCAATACTGCCTGCAAAAGCTGTTAAGGTCGTTCGGCCTTTTTTGGTGAATAAATTCTTTAATGACAACATAAAGGCTGTCGCAAAAGACATAGAAGGTTTTTTTACTACTTTTTGATTGGTATCTTGTTCTTCAATTTTTTCTAAAGGTTTTGAATCATCTGTTATTTTTCCATCTAGCATTTGTATAATTCTAGTAGAAAACATATGCGCCAAATCTGCATTATGGGTAACCATAATAACAAGACGATCTTTGGCGACTTCTTTTAATATCTCCATGACCTGCACGCCTGTTTCGGAATCTAAGGCGCCTGTTGGTTCATCAGCTAAAATAATATCCGGATTATTTACCAATGCACGTGCGATGGCCACTCTTTGCATCTGACCACCAGAAATTTGATTTGGTCTTTTATTTAATTGATCGCCCAGACCAACCTTTTCTAAAGCATCAATTGCCATTTTTTTACGTGTTTTTTTAGATACTCCCGATACAGTAAGTGCAATTTCCACATTTTGTAATACCGTTTGATGGGGAATTAAATTGTAGCTTTGAAAAACAAATCCAATCGAATGATTTCTGTAAGTGTCCCAATCTCTATCCTTAAAGCCTTTTGTCGATTTACCATTGATGATTAAATCACCACTCGTGTATTGATCTAATCCACCAATAATATTAAGCAAAGTTGTTTTTCCGCAACCAGATGGTCCGAGTATGGATACAAATTCACTTTTTCTAAATTTCATGCTGACGCCTTTTAAGGCTTCAACTGGCTTATCTCCTGCGGGATATTCTTTTACGACGTTTTTTAATTCAAGCATGGATGTCTTTTCCTTCAATATTTGTTAATAATATATTTCTTTCTGCATTCCAATATATAAGATTGGCATTACTTTTGTTATGGTTTTTGTTACTATTCTGCTGTTTTCAATAAACAAAAAAACAATAATTTTTATTTAGGTGCATTCCATTGTTGATGCTATATCAAGAATTTTGTTCATTATTCTTATGAATTCTTTTGCATCTTTTTCACCTAAGATTTCAAACATTTTGCAAATTTGATTAATCACTTCTTGATAATGTGCATTGGCACTTTCTTTACCTAAAGACGTTAGTGAAACTAAAATTCTTCGCCTATCAGCTTTGTCTATTTGCCGCTCTATAAAACCTTTATTTTCGAGATTGTTTAATATGCTTGCAACTCTAGCTGAACTGATTTGCATAATTTCGCTAATCTCACCTGGTAAAGCATTATTTTTTCGATCACGCAAAAATAAGAGAGTAAAAATTTCTCCCCGCAGGCTTTCATCAATGATTTGTTGATGATTAACTTTTTTCATTTGATAATTTGTTTGAAAAAATTGTTCAGCAAGATTTTTATAGGACAATTAAATTTCTCCTTCAGGGCAAGTTATGAATAAAGCTACATTTGCTATTTCTGTAAGAAGTTAACACCGTTAGATAATTATGTCAATACTGTGCTTTAATCTGTATCTTTGCACAATATATGATTTTATTTTAGGTTTATAAAAGTATATTTTTTTATTTGAAGTCTTTTTTCTTATTTAGGAAAATCTGACTAAAATTAGTAGCTATTTATTATTAATTCTCAGTAATTGCATTTTTTATAAATAAAATGCTTGACAAAAGTTTGCAGTTGAAGTGTACTAGGTAAGTATTCATAAAATTGCTTTGTTTCTCATATTTTGTGAATCATTGAATGTCGATAATTTTTAAGCATTTTTTGTTTTTTAGTGGATACGTAATATTAATTGAAGGGGGTACACAAATGAATAGTGGAACAACCAAATGGTTTAATAATGATAAAGGCTACGGATTCATCGCCAATGATGACGGCGGAGATGATCTGTTTGTACATTTTTCAGCTATCGTATCTGACGGCCACAAAACGCTTTCCGAGGGACAGAGGGTCACTTTTGACATCGAAAAAGATCCAAAGAACAATAAGATGAGAGCAACTAATGTTCGTTTAGCATAAAGATAATTTTGAGGGGCCGCCAATAGCGGTACTTCTTTGAAGAATAATTTATTCAGAACATTTAAAGGACTATGCAATTCAGTAATGAATCGCATCAGTCCTTTATTTTTTGTCAAAAATAACTAGTATATGATTATTTTTGCTAGCTGAACTACTCCTCTTGCTTCGTCGCAGGAGAACCCTATTATAAAATCGACTGAACTTATCACATAAAAAAACTCTAGTATTGAAACAAGACAAAGGTTCTAATACAAACTATGTAAAACCTTTGTGTATTATTAGTTGGGTGCAAATTTCAAAATTGGGTGCACAAATAAAAATATGTGAATTTTGTTACTTACTTTACCGTAATCAACGACTGTACTATTTTATCAGTCAATTCTAACTGTTGTGTCCCTGTTAAGTATCTCGATGTTCTAATCAGTAACGTTCCATATATATAATGAGAACCCGAGCTAAAAATTGTGCCATCAAAACCACCAAGATATGTATTTCGTGTTTCTGCTTCTTCTTGTGTTTTATAAATTTCTACGGCTCCGCCTCCATCAGTACCAACATCTATAATCCCCTCTTGCCCAGATTCTATGTACAATTCATCTCGATTAACTTGTGTGTCTGTAAAGTATATACAACCTATATAACCACCTTGTTTATTGAGCTGTCCATTTGGATCATTATTTTCAGAAACGGCTTCTATACCAGTAATAGTATCAACGAGTTGCAATCTTTCTATAACAAACTCATCTGAAGAAGCAGTAATTTGTTTCATTCCTTGAACACTTTCTTGATATGCCAATAGAGCAACATCAAGATTTTCAATTTCAGTTGAATAATCTGGAACAGAAGGAATTTCAGGAATCGTAAAATTATCCAGTTCTTCAATCTTTAGATTCACATCTTCAATCAAAGATTGTAATTCCCTTTTTTTAGCATCTTGATCAACACTTAGCACCTCATATTCATCAATTTTTTCTGGAAGCGTTACTTTGCTCTGACTCGCTTTAGAGATTTTTTCTTTTAAAACGACCAAAGTATTTTCATCATAAGGAGTTTCATTTTTGTTTAGAATTTCCTGTCCATTATTAATACAAGCCTCCAATTTTTTATTTTCAGTCTGTATTTCATCAACAGTCATATTGTACGGAACAATCATCTCATTTATTTCTTTAACTTCATCGTTATATGTTTTGATTACAGTGTTCGCTTCTTCAAGTTGTTTGTTACTGCAACCAGATATCAAAATTAGAGATATCATTATGCCTAACATTGATATTCTTTTTTGCTTCATATTTTTCTCCTTTTATTTCTTATTTGCTTTCCTATTTTCTATTATTGTTTAATTTTAGCACTAAATATTGGTCTAGACTGCCGATATTTTTTTCAAAGTGAAAAAGAACGTGCTCAATCTGAAGAAAAAAACATGGAAAAATATTTACACAAAAAAAGACTCTAGTATTGAAACAATACTAGAGTCTTGATTTGGCATCCTACAACAAAACGAATACAATCCACTCGGAAATATCGCTTGGGTGCATTTGGGTGCAAAGTCAGAGATTGGGTGCATGTGAACCCTTGGGTGCATAATAACAATCAGCACTAAAAAAGATACCTACCCCTAGTGTTCAGGTAACTCTTCAAAAATTGAACCACTTAACGCCCTTGTACTGCTCTGTTACGTCTTTACCATTCTGAAAAATCTTATCCGGACTACCACTATAGTTTCCTACTACAGGAGAACATCAACGCTGCCCATGCTTAATGAAATCAAAAGTATAGAGTCCAATGCTAAAAAATTAGCTGCCATCGATGACAGTGATGTGCCTCTCCTCTTTTTCGTTTCCAAGGGTGAGGTAACAGGCTTTGACAAAAATGAGTGGAGAACCTATGTCATTGACTATATCAGCAAGAAAGCAAACGGAGAATATCTACTCCTAGACTGCGCTCATTCCGTCCATAATATCGAGCCCGCACTAATTCATGCGGAAAGCATTAAGTTTATTGAAAGCCTTCGCTAGTAACGCTAGGCGTCGCGTGTGTAGCACTCTGATCTCATGTTGATGTCTGTGCTCACAGTGACCCTAGTGAGCTACATGGAAGCTATAGAGCCGGCGGCTAAGAAAAAACCCGGGTGACAGCGCACCCGGGTTTTGTTTTTTGATAATACTGAGCTAGGTTCTGCTTCTTATCTTGCTAAACAGGCTCTACTTCCGCTTTACTATCTAGGCCTCGCGGCTATGTCTTCTGCGACGCTGGATCAGTGTTAGCACGCCCAGCCCGAGCAGCAATGTGCCCAATGATTGCACAGTTGAGATGTTCTCACCTGTAGCAGGCAAGGCGGCGGAGTAAGCATTGCTAAACAACACAGCTCCGTCAGTCAGCTTGATGTCAGTGCTGAACGTGCCGTCACCGTTGTCTTTTACTACAACCGTGACCCGATACTCTGTCTCATCGTAGATAAAGCCGGCTGCCTTGCCTTTGACTTCGCGCATGCTGTAATTGTACTCACCGGCAGCGCTGTACTCAATGGCACTAAAGACGATGCTACCGTCCGCAGCGTTGGTCACAGTTTCCAGAACCTGACCGTCTTCATCCAGCAGTTCAAACTCAAACTGCTCATCAACTAAGTCCATGCCCTTGAGTTCTTTTTCTGCCTCTAGAACTACTTCAATCGGAGCTACCGTGTATTTATTCGTAAAGGTAGCGGCATCAGTATAGGAGCCGCTTATGGCCAATTCTCCGTTACCGGCATCAGCTATGCTCACTGTCAGAACAATCTCTTGCGTCGAGTATTCTACTCCACCAAGCTCACCCTTAACTTCAGTAATAATATAGTTGTAAGTCCGCCCTATGTCTGTTTCACTGAAGCTAATAGCGTCAAAGATAACCTTACCGTCAGCAGCGTTCGTTGCTGTCGATGAACTCACAGCTTCTTCGTCGCCAGCGAGAGGCATGGGGGCCCCGTCTACAGGTATCAGAGTAAACTCGAATTCAGCGGCGGCAAGATCCCTGCCGAGCAGGTCTTTCTTCACCTCCGGCACGAAAGTGCCAGCCGCTTCATAGCTGTTGTTGAACACTCTTTCTTCGGAGTATTCAGTAGTAATTTCCAGCTCGCCAACTAGCTCGCTGTCTTCGACTGTAACGACTATTTCAACTTCTAGCTTGTCGTAGGTCATGCCGATTTCGCCGCCATTGCGCTCAACAATTTTGTAAGTATATACCTGCCCTGTGTCAACTTCGGTATAGTTTATAGCTTCAAAGGTAACGCCACCGTCAGCTGCATTAAGAGCTGTCTGTTGGAGTAGCCAGGTTTCGCCATCCTCTGCCAGCAGGTAAAGGTCAAAACTGAACTCATCTGCCAGGAGCTGGCGTCCGCCTGCAGTCAAGACCTTGCTGACTGTTGGCACCCAGGAGCCGTCGGCGTCGTATTGGTTATTGAAGGTTGTGTCAGCTTCCTCAGCATCTTCAGGGATCAGATAGCTGGTCTCGATGGCCAAGTCACCATCACCGTTGTCAGTGATAACTACTATCAGTGTTATTACGAGCGGATCATATGTAATGCTGCCCTCAGTGCCTGCTACTTCCGTAATGGTGTAGTAATAAGTACTGCCGATATCCTCTTGGGTATAGGTCAATTCAGCAAACTCTACCTTGCCGTCCGCTGTATTTGTTGCTGAGAGTTCGCTTAAACTTTCACCACTGTCGCCGTCTTCGGGCATTGTAGCACCTTCCACCGGCGTCAGCTTAAAGTTGAACTCTTCGGCAAAGAGCTCGCGTCCGCTGAGTTCTTTCCCAACTTCTACGACATAGCTGCCACTGGCGACGTAAGTATTATTGAACTCCGTGTCGGCTTCAGCGTCTCCGCCTGTTTCGACCGTAGTCACTACATTCAGAACACCGTTGCCGGCATCCGTAATCTCAACTTTGAAGCGCACTGTCATGCCATCATAGGTCATACCTATTTCGCTACCTGCTTCTTCTACAACTTCGTAGTAGTAAGTTTTGCCAATGTCTGCTTCGGTATAAGGAATGGTAGTGAATTCTACTTTACCGTCTAGATCATTGCCGGCTTCAAGCTCTGTTAAACCAGACGGCATGGTGGCATCATCCACCGGTGTCAGTTTGAAGTTGAACTCGCTATTCGCCAAATCGCGTCCACCTGCGTCTAAGTGCTTGCTGACTTCAGGCGTCCACTCGCCACTGGCTTCGTATGTATTGTTGAACTCAGTGTCGGCTGCAGCGTCTCCGTCTGTTTCGACTGTAGTCACGACATTCAAGACCCCGTTGCCGGCATCCGTTATAACTACCTTGAAACGTACCGTCATCGGGTCGTAGGTCATACCCGCTTCGTCGCCTGCTACTTCAAGAACTTCGTAATAGTAAGTCTGACCGATGTCAGCTTCGGTGTAAGGAATAGTAGCAAATTCTACTGTGCCGTCAGCAGCATTGCTGGCGACAAGCTCCGTTAGAGCGCCGGTCGCGCCTTCTGCCATGGTGGCGTCATCCACCGGTGTCAGTCTAAAGCTAAACTCGCCGGCTTCTAGTTCGCGTCCGCCTGCATCTAAGGCCTTGCTGACTTCCGGCGTCCACTCGCCGCTGGCGACGTAAGTATTGTTGAACTCCGTGTCGTCTGCTGCACCTTGCTCAGTTTCGACCGTAGTCTCGACATTCAAGACCCCGTCCCCGCCATCTGTAATTTCAACTTTGAAGCGTACCGTCATCGAATCATAGGTCATACCCGCTTCGTCATCTGCTACTTCAACAACTTCGTAGTAGTAAATTTGGCCGATGTCTGCTTCGGTATAAGGAATGGTAGTGAATTCTACTTTGCCGTTTAGATCATTGCCGGCTTCAAGCTCTGATAAACCTGTCGGCATAGTGGCGTCATCCACCGGTGTCAGTTTGAAGTTAAACTCACCAGCCTCAAGTTCACGGCCACCTGCGTCTAAGGCTTTGCTGACTTCAGGTGTCCACTCACCACTGGCTTCGTATGTATTGTTGAACTCAGTGTCGGCTGCTGCGCCTCCGGCTGTTTCGACCGTAGTCACGACATTCAAATCTCCGTTGCCGGCATCCGTTATAACTACCTTGAAACGTACCGTCATCGGGTCGTAGGTCATACCCGCTTCGTCGCCTTCTACTTCAAGAACTTCGTAGTAGTAAGTTTTGCCGATGTCTGCTTGGGTATAAGGAATGCTAGCAAATTCTACTCTGCCGTCAGCAGCGTTGCTGGCGACAAGCTCCGTTAGGGCGCCGGTCTCGCCTTCAGGCATGGTGGCGCCATCCACCGGTGTCAGTCTAAAGTTAAACTCGCCGGCTTCTAGTTCGCGTCCGCCTGCATCTAAGACCTTGCTGACTTCTGGCATCCACTCGCCGCTAGCGGCGTATTTGTTGTTAAACACTACTTCCTCTTCGGAATATTCAGTTGTAATTTCCAGCTCGCCAAGTAGTGCACGGTCTTCAATAGTGACCACTATCTTCACCTCTAAAGTGGAGTAGATCATACCTTTTTCTGTACCAGCACGTTCTACTATTTTATAGGTGTATTCTTTGCCCGTATCCACTCCGCTATAGCTTACGGGTTCAAAGACAACTCCGCCGTTAGCAGCGTTAGTCGCTGTCTGGATCAGTGTCCAGGTTTCACCATTCTCATCCTGCTTATAAAGTTCAAAGGTGAACTCATCTGCCAGAAGTTGACGTCCGCCTGCGTCTAAAACCTTACTAACTGTAGGCACCCAATTGCCATCGGCATGGTATTCGTTATTGAAGGTAGTGTCGGCTTCTTCCTCACCTTGTGGGATCTGGTAACTGGCATCGATTGTCAATTCACCATTGCCGCCGTCAGTAACAATAACTATCAGAGTAATAACGAGCGGATCATAGGTGATGCCACCCTTGCTGCCGGCAACTTCTGTAATTGTGTAGTAATAAGTGCTGCCGATGTCCTCTTGGCTAAACTGCAGTTCAGCAAACTGCACCGTGCCTTCTGCTGTATTCGTTGTCGAGAGTTCGCTTAATCCTCCCGGCATGGTAGCACCAGCGACCGGTGTCAGTTTAAATTCGAACTCACCGGCTTCAAGCTCACGTCCGCTGAGTTCCTTGCCTACTGCGACCGTATAGTCACCACTGGCAAGATAAGTATTGTTAAACTCCGAGTCGGCTTCTTCGCCTTGCTCAGCTTGAACTGTTGGTACAATGCTTAAAGTACCATCACGATTATCCGCAATGTCGACTCTTATCGTCACTTTCATCTCATCGTAGGTCATGCCTGTTTCAGTACCAGCTACTTCAACAACGTCGTAGTAGTAGGTCTGACCGCTGTCAGCCTGGGTGTAGGGAATGCTCGCAAACACTACTTTGCCATTGGCAGCGTTCTTGGCGGATAGCTCCGTTAAGGCAGCACTCTCGCCTTGCGGCATGGGTGCGCCAGCGACTGGCGTTAATTTGAAATTAAATTCGTCGGCTGTAAGTACGCGGCCGCCTGCATCTAAGGCTTTGCTGACTTCAGGCGTCCAAGCACCGCTGGCAATGTAAGTATTATAAAACTCAGGCTGCTCAACTGCGGTTGATTCGGAGTCGGTATAAGTGACAGCAGCCACCAAGCCTTCTGCACCTTCACTCACTACAACTGTAACATTGAACACGGCAGGATCGTAGGTCAATGCCGCCCTGACTGCCAGCGAGTTCACGCACCGTATAAGTATATTTACCCGTATTGTTAAAAGTTTGTGCTGGGAAGCTGACTGCACCGTCGACATTATTTTGACTTGTAGCAACTCTCTGCTCGTCCTCATTAAACAAGCCGAAGCTGAATTGGTTATTTCTTAACTCTTGACCTGTCAGCATCTTGCCTGCCGTAAAGGATACGGATACGGGATTGTAGTCATTTACCAGTGTCAGCTCATTAGCTTCTGCACTGGCGTGTGAATGCGTAGCTGCATCCCAATTGCTATTCGTAATGATTACGGTATAGGGGTTGAGTAATTCTTCCTCTTCATATTCGTAATCAGCAGGATCGGTATAGCCGATTAGGAAAAAGACGGGACTTGTCATTAACTGATATAAAGCAGGTGTTGCTGTCTCCGTCAACTTATAGCGACCAGCACGGATATCTCCCTTGGTGAAGACACCTTTTTCATTGGTTTTGATCTCGGCGTCTACTAACGTCGTAGAACCGTTTAGATTAACGCGTTCCAGTTTGAAAACTGCGTTTTTAATCGGTCCCGGATTGTTAACTTGGTTGTTGATCTTATTTATTTGCAACTCGACGGTACGGCCTTCACCGCCGCCGCCATAGAACCACTGCTGAGCAGTAGTGGTGGTCGAGCTTTTGTTGAGCTCCGTGCTGTCTGTGCCACCGGTGAGAACGATATTGTTAACTACCCTAAAGTTACCCACCAGATTCGGCTTTAAGCGTGTTGAATATTGGATCGTATACTTTGAATCGATCGTGCCCGTTCCGTCAAAAGTAATCTCAAAACTCAGCTTATCCGGAGCAACAGCTAGGTCAAAGCCTTCCGTGATTTCTTTATCATTAGCATCGAAAAGTTTAATCGAACCGTCTACATACTCATGATGTTTATTGCGATCTGTTGTATATAAGCTATCAGTGATTTTTGCATTGTGTATGGTCAAGCCCTCAGGATTGATAGTGACGGTATAATCAATGTTTTCCGTATCGGGGTTTTGCTGACCGCTCTTGCCTGTCAGATCATTTGCCTTGTTGGCATAGTAGCGAATCCAAGCAGATGCATCATCTTCTTGCTTTAAGGCTTCATTATTACTTTGGTTTGTCAGTTCTACAGTATTGTTATATCTGTCAAAGACTTCCCCGTCCTCTGAAGGCAGGTAAAGAATTTCACTCTGATATGTAATCGTCCATTGGTAGGGGCCGTTAGGCAGCGAAATTGTGAACCCATTGTCTGACTCAGCAATGTCCGTCGCATCGACGCTGATTGCCTCGTTATCCGAACGGTAGGCGCTTACGGAACCTGATACCAAGCGTTGATCCGCTGGGATCGTATCTGCCACTACGGCGTCTACGAGGCTGATGAATTTATTAGCTGAGTCGGTATTGGCAAAAATAGTCCAATTAATACGCGGGTTATCCCAATTGCTGCTCTTTGCGATGCTGTTCGCCCGCTTTTCTACCTGCAAGCGGGGGCTGTTCAGTGATCTATCTATACTGTCCGAGCCACCAGTGTAAGTGATGGAAGCAGTATTTTTTATCTCCTGCTGCTCCTCGGCCGGTGACAGCGTTGTTTTATAAGTCAGAGTATATTCCTTGGCATCTAGCTTAGTTTTGCTAACTGTAAAGGAACCACCCGTCCCCGGATTGTTAATAGTAAAATCAGAGGTAACATCCGCACCGCCACTCATTATTTTAATGTCGCTGACGCTAACAGTAGTAGGTGTGTACGTATCGCTTAAGACAAAGTTGTGAATGACATTTTTCTGAGTATTAAAGGATACCGTCCATTTCACTGTCTTGCTACCGTCATCGTTTATGACAACTTCACCCGACTTAGAGATGCCAGCGTCGCGCTTGGGCACGGTTTTTTCGCCTGTTTCTTCCCCGCCCTTCCAAGTGAGAGTGGCCTTGTTTTCATGCTTCAGGTTAGTTGTGTCGTCTACCGTTGTTCTGAAACGCAGCGTGAGCTCAGCATTAGTCGCTTTAATTAGTGTGAGCACAAAACCTTTACTGTCGGGATCGATAGCTAAAGAATAGTCTTCGCCTTCTTCAAGAACATTCTTTGCGGCGTCCGTGAGTGTCAGCGAGCCTGCTAAGTATGTGTAATTTTTGCTCACGAATTCTTCTGTCAGCGTGGAATTGGCGTTTAGCAGCACTTCGCTTTGGTTAAAGACTACAGTCCATTCAATTTCCTGATTACCGTCTGCATTGACAATGTAACTGCCGTCTTTATGAATGCCGGCTTTCGGCCCTTCAATTTTAGCATCAGGCAGGGGTTGCGGTTCACCAATACCGGTGCCGCCTTCTCCTGTTAAGAAAACAAGTTCGGCATGGTTCGCCAATTCAGGTTGAGCCATACCGGCTTGAGTGTAGTAAGTTCTGTAAACGAACTTATAAGTATGAGGACCGGCATTATTAATATCTAGTTTGAAGCCTTCGCGCCCGTCCGCTTTTCCATCAACCTCATGGATATATTCGTCGATACTGAAGTTTGTTGCCTCTACATCATCTTTATATAGCTTATAGAGGCTGCTATCTCTTACGTCAAAGTCTAAAAATTCCGGATTAAATACGTCTCTAATCGTGATATGACCGACATTAACCTTATTCGAGTTCAAAGTGATCGTCCACTCGATGTAGGGATTGCCGTCTGCATCTACGTGCTGTTCACCGACTTTGCCGCCGGTAGGAATCGTGTTTACAAGTACGGAGTCAGTAGCTGTGTTAGGTTCTTTTAAATCATCACTGATGGTATTAGTTACGGTCACATCATCTAGACCTACCGGCACTGTGGATGAATAGCTGATGTAATAAGCTTGGCCGTTGGCATCTAGGTCTGGAATAGTCAGCTTACCGTCAACTAAGGTTGGTGTAACATCAACTGCTACCTTCGTGCCCGAGACTATATTGCCGTCAATGTCAACATCTACCTTGAAGACTTCTACGCTGTCCAAGATAACTTCACCATGAGTTAAGTTGTCGCTCAAACTGACAGTGCCTAAGTCAGCCTGTGCATAGTTATATTCTACTTCCCAGTCCAGTACGTGCGGATCTTCGGTCGCTTGTCCCTTCTTTTCAATGAGAGGCAGGTCAGTAGACCAAGTGGCAGTGATGCTGTCTTTAACCTCATTTTCAACTGAGTCTAAAATAATCGTTGCTTTGTTGTTAATCTGATGTGTACCGCCACCATCAGGACGGATCAGCGTGGTCGTATAGCTAATTTCATAGGCATCCTCTATAGAGCCGAGATTTAAGGTGAAGCCGCTGGTGCTTGCAGCAAGCATTTCTGGCGTTATTGTGACTTCTTCGCGGTCGATTTCTACATTCATATAATTGCGAATGATGCGATAAGCTTTGATGCTGCCGGGGACTAGTTCCAGATTGTCACCCAAATTATCAACTATCTTGGCACTGGTAATGGAGGCCATGTCACCATTGGCCAGAACAGTCCAGTCAATGTATTCCGGATTACGGTCGACTTTTTTCTTCTCGTCGCCGTCTAGGACATATTGGAAGCCCGCTTCTTTTTTATCTTCGCCCTTATAGTCGTCAGCTTTACCTCTGACGGTAGCCTCAAAACTACTTTCATCCTGGAAAGGCACCACTACCTTAATCTCCTCAACCGTTTCAAAGACCTCAGTGCTAAACTCCCCGGAGATATTGACATTCATCTTGAGATTATCAAATGTCGCGGCATTGGCGTTGAAAGTAAAAGTAATCTTCCCGTCTGCGATAGAGTAAGTACCTACCTCTTTTTCGTTAACAACAACAGGTTGAGCCGTTGCCGAGCCGTCAAAGAACGGCGGCAATTCTATAACGTAAGTGTCGCCGTCGAGTAATTCCACATTTTGGGGACGCGTTAGCTCGTACTTAAGTAAAACAGAATTCACATCCGAAAGATCGACTTCAATATCGCCACCGTTATTGATAGTCGTCCAATCTCCATCTTTGTTGTTATAGCTCATCTCAAAGGCAGACAGCAGGTTAGCTTGCACTTCCGCCTGCGGAGTCATGTCGCTGTTGCCGATAGCACTGATCGGTGCAGCAAAGATGGATAACACCAGGCTCAAGGCCATTAGGATAGACAGTAGTGGTTGTATCGTTCTTTTTTTCATAACTAATACTCCTTAGAAAAAGGTGACATGCCGTTCAAACTGCATTAACCGCAATTATCGTGATATGTCCGGTTCTCTTATAACTTCAGCACCAAAGCACACGGGTAGGCCCAATCTAAAGCAATGTAACAGCTATTATATAACAAATATTTAAAATATTCTCCAAATAGAAGACGAGTGTAAGCAAATAATGATATTTTTCGGCAGAAAATTACCAATATTCTAAATTAGCACCCAGAAGTCCAATAAAGTATAACTATAAAACAGCTTAAGATACTAATTGTGCAATAGTTGAGAACAGAATGAAGATTATTAATCCGGCACATGAGCAAAATAAGCTGTGAACAGTATTGTAGCATATATTGTTTTGAACTATAAGTGTAATTCTATTCGATATACAAAACTTTACATGTATGCTTTTATTTAGGCTTCACCCTTCGAAGATAATTTCAACAAGCTGTACATACCCTCGCGCTGCACTCAACTGCACGAATTATTTATTTGTAATGTGGTAACGTGATTATGACAACCTCACTTCGTGAAAAAGCAATATTCAGCCAAAGTTAACTCTAGAAATAGCGAAAGCCCTGAAACGCTGTGTTTACAGGGCTTTCTCTTGGCTAAGGACGGAGTCGTTGATACAAAGCAACAGAATTACATATAGCCGAATTTAAGCAGTAACATTATCGCAATTCCCGTGAAAAGCAATGCTCCGTAAAATAGTACGATTGACCATGATTTCAATGCTCGCATATATTCTTTGAAACGTGCACATCTCGTTTTGCCTTCACGGTAACAGCTAAGTGAAAAGGGAACTGCGACATTGGGGTTTGATATGATCTGATTATATAACTGACGATATCTACGCTCATTTGTTAAATATCCAGCATCCAGTAATGCCAAAATAAAAGTTGCTATCATTCCTAA
>JGI24708J26588_10002009_pt1 | contig 15698 bp, 11 predicted proteins | sample BioPla1DNA2_FD_26588 | JGI IMG/M metagenome (IMG submission 26588) | reverse complement strand
TGCATGTGTTAAGCACGCCGCCAGCGTTCGTCCTGAGCCAGGATCAAACTCTCCAATAAAGTTATATTATTGGAGCCTTGATGGCTCTTATAATCAATAAAAGAAATTATTAGTTGTGCTTCGAAAAGCACCGCACATCTGGCATATTGTTTAACCTTACATTGTTCAGTTTTCAAGGAACATTGCCGCAGTCGCCTCTTAATCAGTTACGACCGACGACCTTTTATATACTATCACAATCCACTTGCTGTGTCAACATCTTTTTTCTTGGATTTTTTTATCGCTTTGTCTTAGCGATATTTATGTATGTTAACATAACCTTTTGATTCTGTCAACATACTTTTTTGTTATTTGTTACCGCTTATTGCGCGACTCATATATAGTATCATGTTGATTATTTTATGTCAAATGATTTTATTGGGAGCTCATCGTCTTTTCTACGCAATTATATTAACACATACTTTAGCTTTTACCACGAGCTTTAGCAGAAGTTCAAGTCGCTGATTTCCCTTATATCACCAGACCAAAAAAACTAGGGATGTATAACATCAATCATATACATCCCTAGTCTTTATATCCTACTTACCGTGAGTTACGTTAGTAGTATCAGTTGTCTTTTTCATGCTTATCCGTTCAATAAGCATAAAGAGAACGGGAATTATAAATATACCCAGCATAGTAGCTACCATCATTCCGCCGACAACGGCCGTACCCATCGCGGTACGCGCTCCGGCACCGGCTCCTGACGAAAGGGCTAACGGCAGACAGCCCATTATAAAGGCAAGGGAAGTCATCAGAATAGGCCGTAACCTCAATTTAGAAGCTTCAATGGTGGCCTCAAGTAAATCCATTCCCTTATCAACCCTGATCTTGGCATACTCAACAATCAAGATTGCATTCTTAGCCGCCAGACCGACAATCATAATTAAGCCGATCTGCATATAAATGTTAATATCAAAGCCCCGTCCATATTGGGCAAGCAGTGCCCCAAATATGCCGGTCGGTACTGATAACAGAACAGCAAAAGGTATCCGCCAACTCTCATATAAAGCTGCTAAACAGAGGAAGGAAAATAGTATAGCAAAGCCAAAGATGATCGGTGCCTTGCCGCCGGAAATTTTTTCTTCACGGCTTTGACCCGTCCATTCATAGCCATAGTTAGATGGCAAAACTTCACGTGATACTTCTTCCAATGCGGCCATAGCCTGCCCGGAAGTATACCCGGGAGCCGGACTGCCATTTATCTGAACCGCTCTGAATACGTTAAAACGCTTAATTGATGTTGGCCCGTTTGAGGCTACCGGCTTAATCAAAGTATTAAGCGGCACCATTGTACCGGCACTGCTGCGTACAAACAAGAACCGGGTAGCTTCGATATCAGACCGGTACTGAGGTTCAGCCTGCATAATAACTTTATAAGTACGGCCATACTTGTTAAAGTCATTAACCTGCAAACCTCCCAAAAATGTTTGCAAAGCATTAAAAACATCATCAACCGGTACTCCCAGCTTTTTCGCCTTTTCTCTATCAACTTCAAAGTTATATGACGGTGTATCAATCCGCAGACTGGAGTTAATCATACCTATTTCCGGGCGTTTACGGGCGGCCGCGATAAAGTCCTTGGAAACTTTGTCAAATTCTTCAATAGTACCACCGCCTTTATCCTGAAGCATCATACTAATACCACCCACTGACCCGATACCAGGCAGCGCTGGAACGTTAAATACCAGTACATTGGCTTCAGGAATACCTCTGGCCTTAGCCATGGCTTGCCCTATAATCTGGTTAACTTGCAATTCTGGTGTGGTACGTTCTTCCCACGGCTCAAGCGCACCAACAACCAACGCACCATTTGTTTTTGGCGTACTAGATAAGATGTCAAACCCGGATATTTCCACCGTATCTTTAACGCCCGGAATTGAACGGAATGCCTTGCCAACTTCAGCGGCAGCATCTTTAGTCCGATTTAAGCTGCTAGCTTCTGGCAAAGAAACTGCTGCCAGGAAAAAGCCTTGGTCTTCTTCAGGAACAAAAGATGTAGGCAGGGTTTTATACAAGCCGCCGGCCATAACAACAATGAGCAGTAAACCGACCATACACATCCCCGTCCGCTTTATCGCCCGTTGAACACCTTGAGAATATCTTTCTAATAGTCGTTCAAACCATGCATTAAAAGCGGCAAAAAACCTTCCCGCTAAGCCAGAGCGTTTTTCACCAGAGTAAGGTTTCAGCAGCAGACTGCAGAGCGCCGGTGTTAATGTTAATGCTACAAGTGCCGACAGCGCCATTGACACGACGATTGTTAAAGCAAACTGTTTGTATAGCACCCCCATTGTTCCGCCGAAAAATGCAACAGGAATAAATACTGAGGCCAGAACGAAAGCTATTGCAATTACCGGCCCCGATACATCTTCCATAGCCCGAATAGTTGCATCATGGGGCGTCATTCCTTTATGCCTCATATTATGTTCGACGGCTTCCACCACGACAATTGCATCGTCAACAACCAAGCCAATTGCCAGTACCATTGCAAACAAAGTCAATGTATTAATGGAAAACCCTAAAACAAGGAAAGCGCCAAATGTTCCGATAATCGAAACAGGCACAGCCAGCATCGGAATGAGTGTTGCCCGCCAGCTCTGTAAGAAAAGATAAACGATAAGCAATACCAGAATAAGAGCTTCTACAAATGTTTTGATTACAGCATTAAGTGATGCCTGCACGAATTTCGTGTTATCAACAACAATCTTGTGTTCCATATCGGGCGGAAATGTTTTGGCAGCTTCTTCAATTATCTTTCGCACCTCGGACACAGTCTCAAGTGCATTGGCATCAGAAGTAAGCTGGATAGCGAAAGTTGCCGAATCGCTGCCGCTAAGGGCACCGTTAAACATGTACTCTTTTTGAGCCATTTCAACTCTGGCCACATCGCCCACACGGACGAATGATCCATCCGGTTTAGCTATAATAATAATATCAGCAAACTCCTCCGGTGTAGTTAGCCGGCCTTTAACCGTTGCTGTATACTGAAATTGCTGTTCCGGACCTGCCGGCATTTGACCGATACTGCCAGCCGGCGCCTGTTTGTTTTGCTCATGAATCGCTAGGTAAAGATCATTGGCCGTTATTCCCAATCGCGCCATCTTGTCCGGCTGCAGCCATATGCGCATACCGTAATCGGCGCCATATTCACTAACCTCACCTACGCCTTTAACCCGGCGAATCTCGTCGACAATGTTAATGCTGCCATAATTCTTTAAAAAAAGGTTGTCATAGGTCTTATCAGGAGAGATTAAGCTGAAAAACATAACGGTGTCAGGCGATCTCTTGAACGTTGTAACGCCAATATTTAAAACTTCCTGCGGCAGCTGGCCATTGGCCTGAGCCACCCTGTTCTGCACCTGAACGGTGGCATCATCAGCGTCTTTCTCCAATTCAAACTCTACATTAAGCCAATACCTGCCATTATCCGAACTGGTAGACTCGATAGATGTCGCACCTTCTACCCCGTTAACCTTCTGTTCAATAATTTGCGCAATAGTTTGTTCAACTACATCGGCGCTAGCGCCAGGGTATATTGCACTGACAGTAATTTGCGGCGGAGAAATCTGCGGATATTGAGCTACCGGTAAATTAAACATGGCAATTAGACCGGCTAGTACAATAAATACCGATAACACTATAGCAAATATTGGTCGGTTGATAAAAAACTTGGCCATCTAACCACCTCCTACTTCTTATCCGCTTTGTTTAGGTCATCTGGCCCTATCATCGTAACCTTTAACTGCATTCCAGGCTGAGTTTTAACAATCCCCTCTACGACAACCCGGTCCTGAGCAGTTAATCCTTCTTCTACTACCCACATGCTACCAATCCGCGGTCCCATTTTTACAACTCGCTGTTCGGCCTTATCTCCTTCGCCTACTACAGTTACTAAAGTTTTACCGATTAGTTCCTGTACTGCACGCTGAGGAATCATCAAGGCGCCAACCCGGGTCTCGCCAATCGTCTGGACGCGGGCGAACATACCGGGTACAAGCAATCTTTCCGGATTATCAAATAATGCCTTTAGGGTCATCGTACCGGTCTGATTGGCTAGTGCCCTATCAATCTGCTCGATTTTGCCTGAAAATGGATACTGGCTGCCATCACTTAAAATAAGCTTCATCTCTTGGCCCCAATTATCATTATTTCCTTGCCCCATACGAGCAAACTTCAAATACTCCGTTTCACTCATATTAAACTTAACCCGTACTTGCTCAGATGAAGACATGGTTGCTAGCACAGTCGAACCTGCCACTACATAACTACCAACACTTAAATCTTTCATATCTATCTTACCGTCCATCGGAGCAACGACTAAGGTATCACCCAGATCGATTTCGGCGCGTGCGGCAGCGGCACGATACGCCTCAACACGAGCTACAGCCTGCTGCTCCTCAGCAAGAATATTATCCAAAACTTGTTCAGCAATTGCATTTTGTTCCGCTAGAGTGCGATAACGCGCAACATCCCGTCGAATACGGCTAAGTGCAGCCTCCGCCTCCGCCAACTGAGCCTGAGTATTTAATGCCATTGAATGGTATTGTCGACCATCAATTCTGAATAGCGGCTGGCCTTTATATACCACTTCGCCGCCCTTAACCATTTTATCAATAATCGTTCCTGAAACGTTGGATCTAATCTGAACTTCATCTTTGGCCTCGACTTCACCAATAAACTCATATGTAATCGGAGTATCTTGCTGAATAACCTGTATTGCCTTAACTGCGACTTCCTGCGAAGCTGGAGCTGACTGCTTCTTTCCACATCCCGCTGCTAATAATGAAGTAATCAAGACCCCTACGAATAGGGCAATAGGCCATTTATTTCTAGGCCGAATTTGCATCTTTATCCATTCTCCTCTCATTTCTGCGTGTATCTATGTAAAAGATCACCTTGAAACCATACCGTAAAGCAGAGCATCGACCATATAATTTCGAGCCTGGGAAAAAGAAATACCATTTTGCTCTAAAAAACGATAATCAACGAGTTCCTTTATAGCGCCATTAACCATCTTATGAACAATTGGCAGATGTACCTCTCGCAGTTCTCCCTTTTCAATGCTTACCTTAAGAAATTGCTCAACAGATTTCCAATCATCATTCATAAATTGTTCAATCCGCAGCCACTCAGCAGGCATAAAACGCCTAATTTCATCAGCAATCCGTCCCTCTATCGGTGAAAACATAGTCACCCTACAACATAAAATACCTCTAATCTTTTCCTGGCAACTCAACGATTCATCAGATAAAATTCGGCGCCGTTGCTCGGTTATGTCTGCCAGCGAACAGTCTACTAGACAGCTAATTAAAACATCTTTCGATTTGAAGTGTTCGTAAAGACAGCGTTTACTAACTCCTAGGCGGCGGGCTAGATCATGCATTGTGAACTTAATGCCTCGTTCATAGATTTCTTCTATAGCAGCCGCTATTATTCGCTTGCGCATATCATCACCTCCGTCCTTCATGAACCGATGGTACTCGTTTGGAATTTTAAGTACCAAGACTAATCTTATTCCCTTAGGTACTAGATGTCAATCAAAAATTTGTAGTGTTGGGAGATTATTGCAGTTAATAATTAAGAATATAATTAAAAAACTAAGAGCTCCTAGTCAACTAGAAACTCTTTGCTTTTTGGTGCGGTTGGTGAGACTTGAACTCACACGCCTTGTGAGCGCCACCCCCTCAAGATGGTGCGTCTGCCGATTCCGCCACAACCGCATATGAAATTTAAATGGCGACCCCGGCAGGATTCGAACCTGCGACCTTTTGATTCGTAGTCAAATTTCGCCATCATTTTTCGTTTTCAAAATGTCATGAATGCTTGATAATGCTGTGTTTTCATCACAGACCGTCACAGAACTTTTTCACCGCGTTGTTGTACGGTTGTTGTAGCATAGTAACGGCTAGGTACTAGTGAGCTCACGTTTCACGCTCCGTTTTAGAGCCGCTCACCGGACGCTTAGTTAGTATAATGCAATCCGGGCAACTTTGCAAGTGTCTTCCGATAAAAAACATTCTGGAAGGTCTGCCATTTACCACCACTTTGCTGTGGTGGTCTTTTATTATCTAAATTATAAATGATTTGTCTGCTCTACTATAATTTGCACTTAGGACATCCACTTATAAGCCTTTCCTTTCCCGAATAGTAGTAAGGAACATAAATAATCATTCCTGCACTCCGAATTATATCAAAGGCAAGTCCTTGAACAATCTTATCCCCTAGCCTCGATTCCCCAATCAGTATGTCGCTCAAAGGCAAATTTTCAGGATTATATATTCTTACGTCGCCGGGTTGACGGTCATATGCCTCTGTGCGATCACCGGGTTTCCCATACGCAATATCCGTCGCTTTAATCCAATTAATAGGTTCCGCTGTGCTGCACCAATCAGTAATCATGGTACGATGATCAGAGCCAATCTTTCTCTGATAGTCGCCATGCTTTTCGCATCTTCCGATTTCTGCAAATGGCCCAAAGTAAAAATCGTAAGAATGCTCCTCAGCAATAAGCGGAAGACGAAAATAGGAACTAATCTCTGGCGGCTGAATACTTGTACTACGCAGTAAACTAATCAAAATATTATAGAATTGATATAAGCATTCGTCCTTCCTGTCGGGAAACCCGAACATTTTGAGATTCTTAATTTTTTCAATATCGGTATTGTAGAACTTACCACTATTATCTTCACCATGAAGAAAAAGCCCCTTACTTAAAATGAAAATTCCATTGCACCAGACACGGTTTGGATTTTGCTTGGCAAATACCTCTATCTCATGAATAATGTCTAACCACTCAAGATCGCTGTCATATGCAAAGAGGAGGCCGAATCCGCGTTCAGATAGTCTACTATCGTGAATGATGAATCCAGCCGGCGAATGAATCTCCCTGTCTAATCTTTTAAAAGATGCAAGGTTTTCCAATCCTTCCTTAATTTCATGTTTATTAAGCCGGGATTTAACCTGAATTACACCATATACACTCTCTATGGGGAAAACTTCATATATTCCTTCGCGATTCATTAGGCAAACCGAATCAAGAGGATCATATAGAAGAATATCGATTTCGTTACTTATATGACCAGTTGTCGATGCTACACGAGCACTGGTCTGTGAGACGCCATACCGTTTCGGTAGATATCCGCTGCCAACAAGAAATTTCCGGAGTATTTCCTCGCGGGCATTACCCACATCTCTTGGATGCTTTATATCCTTCGATTTATTGTAGTCAACGAGCATCTGTGTCTGACAATACAAAAACTCACGTTCAAGGCCATGGAATTCTCTGTCCTTGGAGCGTAAGGCTATCGCTCTCTGAGATTGATCAAGTAGAAAATTCTTTGTATCTGCCTCCCGTTGTTTATCGTCTGACATGGTGCATTTCCCCCTCCTTCGATTTCGTTTTTTATGACATCATACCTTTATGGACATCCTTTTTCGTATGGCATAAATTTCTACCTCAATCAAGTAATTGTTCACTATCAAGCTTTAGTATAAGAGCAGCAACTTCCGCAGATATTCGAGCAATACTGAAGATATTGGAGTAAAAAACTTGTACACTTTGAGGCTTTCTAGGGTAATGACCGTAGTGTATCCAATAGTTTTCTTCACTCGATGCTGCTCCCAACTCGGTCATATCTTCGAAAACAAGAAAACGATGCTTAATTTTATTGTGTGCTGCTACAAAGGCGGGACTAGAAAATTTAGGGGGTTCCCGATCTGCCTTTTTCTCAAACTCAACCACTACATTCAGCGAATCCCTTGGGTAATCTTCTATTTGTCTGCTTGTTGTAAATTTATTAAAACCCTGTTCCCTAAACATCTCCGTTACTTGACGTATGCTAGTAAAACAGTTCCGATAACTATACTCTAAATCCACATACAGTTTTTTATCTTTGATCGTTTCTTTCAGGAACTCTAGCGAAGGGATAGATAATAAAATAGAAATATCCTGATCAGGCTGCGCTGCTAGAACATACTTGTCACAATAACTATGTAAATCCCGAATATCGGCGTATGCTACAGTTATACCTTTACCATTCTCATTACGTCGTTGAATTGCCGCGAATAAGGAAATGCAATCCTCCATACTGCTAACAAACTCGGACATAAGTTTTGCAATTAATATTGTCTGGATACGGGCAGATTCATTATATTTTTTTGACTTATCCAGACCTTCTTCAACTGTTATTTGCTCTATCTCTGCAACCATTTCACCGGCTACTTTATCCGCTTCTCTCAAACCATTCCATAGTGCTACAGCAATTGCAGGGTGGCCCATATAAGCAAAATGAACATAGTTATTTAAAAACGCCTTGTCGATTTTTTTCATTTCGGAATACCTCTCGAATCTATTAATAACTATAACAACGGCTTCGACGTAAGGCCATTCTTTCCTGTATTTCCAAAACACAAAAAGGCTCTTTAAGAGCTACATTTAACACCAATCCCCTCTGCTGCCAGGATTGGGTACAATAGAGAAAGTAATAATTCAAAAATCATTTGATAATTATAAGCAAGAAAAGCCCGGAACATCGTTCCAAAGCTTCTTATGACAAAAAATCAAATTAAGAGTAACCAGATCAATATATCCGGAATTGTGCTTCAACAGGACTTTTCTCCTGTTTTTTAATTATGAGATTTTCTTATTCTTGGAGGCAGTAACTTATCAATTTCTTCGTCGGAGAATGTTAGCTCCTCGTTCTCTTTCAGAGCCTTTTGCGCCGCTTCGTAAGCCTTTGAGTTTGTTCGCGGGCATCCTTTATATATGTTACCTAATTTTTTTTGTAATTCATCCCTTTTGTTAATGGCATCTCCTATGGGCATAAACCTAAAATCTGTAAGCAATGAAAGGTAAGATTCTCTTATATCCCATAAACTCGAAGCAGCCGCCTTATGTTTTTCTGCGAGCCCAGCAAGATCATATTTCTTAGTGTAGGCATTTAAAACTAACAAAACCGTTGATAGAATTGTGCCAATAACGGCAGCTATTTTACCATCCCAAATGACAGTAGCCAAAAAAGTACCCGTTGTTACAGCCGAGAGAATCATCTGCCATAGCTTTATACAAGCATTGGAACCCAACAAAATATCGGCACATTTTTCATGAGTTTTGTGGCTATAGGTGACTCGTCCAAAACACTCTCTAATTTGGGCTTCAAGCAACTCCTGCTGCTCATGAAGGGATTTTTGTTCCATAAATATCTCTCCATTTCTGCTTTGCAGACCACTCATAGTCTTTTTCATAATTAATAGCAGTGAGTGAAAGATTATAACATTGAAGCGCTTTGTTCTCAAACGATCCTTTCCTATTGACCTGCTGGTTGCTTCCCACTGCCAACCAATAGCTCTGACTTTTGTTCTGTTCACTCAGATACTTAAAAAAATCCCTACTCATCCAATCGTAATACAGATATGATTCAGTACGGTGCTCCCAGCTCTTCATAAAGTTATACGCCAGAGTATCAATCAGTAACCCGCCCATCGGTACATCCCATGTATCTTTCCATGCCCTTGCCATTCTACATAGCCGTTTTAAATTCTTATTCCACAGATTATTTGCACTGTTGATTTCGGCAATCTCTTCCTTGGGTTTTGTAACCTTCCAACTTCCACCGTTATTTGTATCAGGATAAGTGTAAGTTGCTTTATCCTGGTTTAAAAAACATGGGACTATCTCGAAACGAACCTTGTCAGTAAATTCTAATACAATAACCTGACCATCCGCTCTCATGTGCGTTGTCGAATAGGTTTTGGCAATTGGGTTTTTTACCTCTTGAAGTAGTGCCGACTGGCCACCGGTAGTATACTTGTTGTACTGATGATACTTTTCCACTGGTAATACGAATAACACATCAATATCGCTAATATGTATTGCCGTTCCTCTACCATAAGACCCAACGTATAAACTATTTTGTGTGTCAGAGTTGATATTCCAAAAATCCAGATTTATCCGTGAAGTCATAGTTTTATATCTATGAGAAATTGCATCTGTTGTCGTTTTTGTCATCCGTAGATTAGAGTTAAATGTTTCAAACCAATCTGCTAACCCCAACTCCCAATACCTCCCCACACCTTCTATTACACCAAACTCCTATAAAAGCAAAACGATAGGCCTAACAAGCCAGCCTTTATTACTTTAAAGGAATTCACCGCAAATATCATCACTATATCAAAATACCAGTTATCGTGTGATCTCTATAGGTACTCTGATTCTGATCATATTGACGATAGGTGTATACAAGTCCACGGTCTCCGCTTCGGTACTTAAAGAAACAATCAATGAATATCGGATCTCTTTATCCCACCGCCCCAACCCGTGGCGCTCCCGCCACCAGCCAATAGCGGGATAAATTCCAATCAGATTGCTTGTTGCCAAATCAGCGGCAGTACCTTCCCAAATGTCCGAATGCACGGAGCCACGATGTCTGGTATTTTTACCAATGAGCCAGCGGTCGCTGCCACTATCAGTATCGAACTCACTCTCATCACGGGCCGCAGCATTCAGCCGCCTGTTAAAATTGTCCATGTCTTCATTTACGTTATTGACATCAAACCGTAATGCGCAAGAAGCGTAACGATAACGATCTTTCCAGCCGATTTCCCCCGGACTTGGTTCAATAAAATAAGATAAAGTCACCCGCATACGCACCGTTTGCTCTCCTAATGCCAGCAATACTTCTCGTGGCCAAGGAAGTTGATGGATATGCATATCCTTTGTTGCATATCTGCCGCCATCACGGTCATAGGGTTGAAGGTTTCCCTGTACAATCAAATTAACACTGTTTTGAGCACACCAGCGGGCTCGTGCCAGGTCTGGCACGCCATAGCCACACGTTCGTAGCAGCCGATGATAATCCCCTTTACTCGGGTTTTCTGGCAGGAATTGTTGTCGCATTTGAAAAGTCCAGTCAGCAGAATGAATCATCAAGCCGCGAATCGTCTCTGGCCAGGCATTAGGATATGCTGCCTGAAGCTGAGCCGCCATCCAGGCGGCTTGGGCCGTAGCTGCGCTAGTTTGCCCGAAGCAGGTAAATAAGCGGTCTGCCGGTCTATAGTAAGTCGTCAAAACCGAAAGGTCATCACAAGTGAAACAACCTAGATCATCACGAATTAGGTTGCCACCCTCCAACAAAATCTCCGGTTTAATGGGCCATTTATTTTGTTCCCAAAGACAGGAAGTCGTGCTGAAAGGGGACAATCCCCCTCTAGGTGCAACCTGTTGGGCGTGTTGCAAATCCGGGTCTGTGAGTGTATCCTTTGCCGTATACGCTCCCACAGTGACCGCATTCCAAGCTTGTCCCGGACTCTCGACTCGGCAGGATTTATTGCTTGTCGGGTAGTTTAGATAGTCCTCACGATCTCTGACGTTTCCAGCTGATACAAAGAACAGCCGTTGTTGATCGTCCAAATAGCCAGATGCAATTTCATCGATGGCACCTGACCAGGAATCGGGACGCCCGTCATTTATGGAATACGCATCTGTAGTCACAGCCATGCAAAGAATGCGTTGGTATTCTGGGCGCTGTATCTCCGCCTTACTAATCCCCTGAGAAGTGATCGCTCCATACAATTCGGGATTGTTGTTTCCGACAGGCGGTAATATTTTAACGGATTCCAGCTTATGCGTTAGCTGAACCGGTGTAGTTGCTGTGACAGCGTCTTGCAAATCGCCATAAGCTGCTATGCCAGCCATTTCTGTCCCATGGCCGGCATCATCATGCGTTCCCCACTCCGGCTTAAACGCATGCCGGTCGTCATCTTCCATTAGCGGTTCCAGTAATGCATGTCCATTATTTACGCCGGTATCCAACACACATACCGATACCTGACTATCCTGCAGAACCTGCAGCCGAGCAAGCAGATCATCTACCCATTCTTTTTGTCCACGATTGGAATGTTCAACGAAAAAGCGGGCTGTTTCCGGAGCTCGTCTGAATTCAGCAATATAAGGGCTTCTTTGGACCAGTTCCAGCAAATGAGTGTGATTAACAAGCGCTAAAACGACCGTTCTTTCAGGAAAATAGATACTTTCCTCTTTAAGCTGTATGCCTAGGGACGTAGCAACTTCTTTAAATGCCGTCAACACTTCGGGTTTGTCGCTAGACAACCATATTTCACACCACACAGATACGTCTGCTGCTGGTATCCAGGCTGCATCACCTTGCCAGAAGGATTCCAGCACAGCCTGCCTGACCCCTTCAATACTAGCAATCAAGGGTTTATTCTTCCCACTTTCCATATAAGCCAACGTTTTGTTGAGAAAGTGGGCCCGTTTATCATGCGGCACAAAAATGGTTGCCCGTTGGACCGTATTCTCCCCTACAGTTACCGCTCGAACATTTAATAATCGTACGCCGGCCCGCAAATCTTCTAGGCTTTTAATCTTCAAATCAAAACCTGGAGCACTTTCAAACTCCAGGTACATCCCTTCGCGGGTTGGTACGGCAACCGCTTGTCGATTGGTCACCTCTTCCTGATACCGCTGCCATGCTACGTCGAGCTGTCGCCGGATGTTCGCACCGTGCTGTCCGGCATCACGAGTGGGCAACCTAAAACGCGGTCCATTCTGTTGAGGATTGGTGTAATTGACACTGCTTACGGTGTCGCTTAAAAATAGGTTGTCATAGCGCTCTGGCATCTTTATTTTTCGCCCCAATCATAGACCGAATGCCTCTCTGCAATCATTTTTCGCAGCAGGTCCGGCATCACAGTCGTTTGATCGCTAAGAATGGCTTCTTTAATTGCATCATCACAAGCTTTGGTTATATCGGCATGACTTAGCGTCTTAGAAAACTCCGCCATTTCAAAAACATCAGCAGATGAAAAGTCACAAAATCCACTCAGACGATTTTCAATCAATTGTACAATCTCATTCTGGGTCGGATAGTCATAATACAGAACATCGTCAAACCGACGAAAAAGAGCTTGATCCAATAACTTAATGCTATTGGTTGCCGCCACAATCAGGCTGTCAGAGCGGTCTTGTTCAATAAATTGCAAAAAAGTATTTAGTACCCGCCGCATTTCACCAACGTCATTATCCAGCGTACGCTCCGAACCAATCGCATCAAACTCATCAAATAAGTACACTCCAGGGAATTCTCGAATCGCGTCAAAAATCTGCCTGAGCTTCGCGCTCGTTTCACCCATATATTTCGTGACTAACTTATCCACGAGAATTGTACAAAATGGTAATTGCAACTCACCGGCCAGAACAGCAGCCGTCATTGTCTTGCCCGTCCCCGGCGGTCCTGCCAAAAGAATCTTCCGACGATTACTTAAACCATGTTTACGCAAACGCTCCCTCTGCTTAAATTCTCGCAGGATACGCTCAATCCGCGTTCGTAGTTCTTCCGAAACGACTAAATTGGAAAGTCGATAATCTGAGGTCGCATTATGCAATAACTCATTCAGTTCTTTATTCAACGGAATGACTTTTCCGTTTCTTGATTTATCAATTAAGTCACGGATGTCACGAGCAAGAGCACTATGCCCCTGGTTAGCCTCATGTGCCGCTAACTGCAGGACAACGGTACGGAATCGTTCATCGTTTTGATCAAAATGCGATTTAATGAGCATTTTTAATTGTTCTGCGGTTGCCACGGCACTCACCTCCTGTTATATATCTTATTCTATCAAAAAATCTTCTACGGATTAATAGATGGAAGAATTTATTTTTACCAAATACAACATTTTATGCTTCTTACACTTCTCCTACTCCGGCGCTAAATCCTTTATTCGTGGTAACTAAAGGAGTAAACCACAGTAAATTTGCTGCAGTACAGTTCGCAGGAGGTATCGTCTGGGTAGTATCGGCTAGTGAAAATATTGACAGAATAAAATTCCATATACTATGATACGATCAAAGAAGCTTCTAATAGAAAGGATGATTCAAAATAGAAATGCTAAACGAAAAAGCAATTAAAATGGTTCGAGATATCCATAACTACCCTGATACATTTTACATACTCACCTTTATATTAGCTATTGATTATGGGCTTAATTTTGCTTTCAAAAAAAACCTGCTGACTTTTGAATGGTCACAACTTACGGTTGGAATCATTGTTGTTTTCGTGGCAACCTATACATTTTTCACATTGTTAGCCAATATTCTCTTTGCACTTTTTGAATATCTTCTCTTACAACTCTTTAGCCCTACAGTTGGAGGAATTAAAGATTTTTTTAAAAACACCAACTATGATACTTATGATAAAGATTCTAAGAGTATTTTTTCCTTGCGTGATGAGGCGCTAAAGGAAGAAAATGATTTCAAGCTTAAAATATTTAACGAGCATCAAATGCGTTATAATAAAATGGCCAGAGACAAACAAGATTTTTTAAGCGTCACTTTTAGGTTCATGCTTGTACTGATCCTTGACCTGTATTTTACTAGAATAGAATCGAGTATGCAGCTTATCGCAAGCCATTTATCACCGTTTTTATATAATTTGGCGTTAATTACTTTATTAGTATTAGCTTTAGTATGGTTAGGAGAATTATTTAAAACTGATAGCTATGAACACAGAATAAATTGGCCCAAATGATCCCATAATCTATTCGCACATATTTATAATTGATTTTTGCTAATCAAACTTGTCTATAGGATGCCACCTTCTCAATGAAGGCGGCATTTTCATTTTTTCCCTCCCGCCGCGCAGTCCGCGGATTCCTTGCTGCCGGCAGGCCCGTCGCACGGGGCGCGACGGCGTGGGTTTTGCCGACGTGGCCGGTGCGCTCCCCCTGCCAGATAACTTATTGCAGACAAAACAGGCTTACGATGTGCGGCCACATGGGTTTCGTGGCTGCTCATGGTAAGCCGTTTATCTGGCTGCGGACACCGGACTGCCGACTTCCCCCTCCCGTTTGTTCGCCGGGAGGGGGTCAGGGGGTGGGTTCCCTAAAGCGGAACCGGGCCGTCTGGTGCCGCTGCCGCCAAAATTGCCTCCCGGCTAGTGAAGGGCCCTGCCGTGGCCGCGTACCCCCCAATTTGTTCGGCCGCTCCTTAGCNGGGGGTTTGGGGGGTAGTCCTTCCCGCAGGGCGCCCGGAGTCCTCCTTTCCCCCCGAATTGCAATCGCGGCCCACCGCTTGGAGGCAAAGCCATTCAGGTGGGATGGGGGCTCGGGGGGAAGGGAGGACGGAGAGTGGACACACGCTTTTGGTGTCCACGGGGCGGGACGGGCGCGGCCGCGGCAGGGAACGAACGGCTGTTACCACCCGGCCAGGCGAGTGGCGGCAGGTGGCCCGGTGGAGCGGTTGGTCTTTTGGGTTCGTGCTTTGTTTTTCGTTCCCGGCGGTCGGCGGGACGCCCGGCTGGGTCGGCCGATGATGTTTCGGGCGGGCCAGTCGGAGTGTCCTGGCGAGGCCCCGCGCAGCGTGCGGGGCCAGCCGACGTTCCCCGTTCCCCCGGCAGGTCTGGGTGCGAGTGCAAGGAGCGCCCTGGCCTGCTCCTTTGCTCAGACTGACGAAGGGCTGACCGGCAGGCTACGGCTCTAAGCGTCAGCGGTGGGCGGGCGGGAGCGGATGAGGAGAGTGCAGCGTTAGCGGAACGCCGCAAGCAGCGGACGGCCGGACATAGAGCGGTAGCCGTTTTTGAGGTACTGGTTGGCACTGAGCGGAGCAGCCCGAGGACGGCAGGCGGAAGACGCGTCAGCGGCTG
>JGI24708J26588_10002004_pt1 | contig 15739 bp, 14 predicted proteins | sample BioPla1DNA2_FD_26588 | JGI IMG/M metagenome (IMG submission 26588) | reverse complement strand
AGCAATATCCTCGACATTATCAATATCCTTGCTGATGCCATTATCCTTGACATTACTACTATCATTGACGATGCCATTATCTTTGATATTATCATTATTACTGTCTGTAGCCTTATACATAACCTGATCATTATCGGCAGACTCGTTAAGAGTCAATGCGTTGGCTTTTAATGAGCTTTTTCCATCCTTAACGTTTAGATATTTACAAATAAGTATTACTAAGAGACATACAGTAAATATTAAGGCTATTAAGGAGAATAGGGCTCTTTTAGTTTTCATAAATTCACCTTCTAAAAGTTTTGACTTAATATCATTGGCTATTATAACCTATTAGATAAGGCTGTGCAACAGTTTTAAATTGATTTTGGGGAATAATGGGCAAATACTACTGAAAACACCATAATAAAATCCTTATTATTTATGGTATGCTAATATGGTTTCCTCAATCATGGAACTAACTAAAGCAGCTATCTCAGTTGATTTTAGATCTTTATAATCATCATAATACAGTGGTTTCAGATAATGAATTTGCACTGTTACTTTTTTGGTAGAGTTGGTATCAAATACTTTGTAGGAATCGATTAGGGCGATGGGGACAATAGGACATTTTGCATTCATAGCACTTTTAAAGCTCCCTCCTTTAAAAGGTAATAATATATTTCCATTTTTTGACCTTGTACCTTCTGCGAATATAAGGAAGTTTTCACCGGCCTTAACTCGCCGGGTCATATTCATTATTACTTTCATAGATTGCCTAATATCCTCCCGGTCAATGATTTCAGCCTGAAAAAGACATATGATTTGCTTGAGAAGGAAGATATCCTTTACCTCCTTTTTCATAACTGTCACAAAGGGGCGTTCATGGGTTTGTAGAAGTGTAAGTGCGTCAAATAGACCTTGGTGATTAGGAAACATTACATAACCATTTTCTTTTGGTAAGTTTTCAAGGCCAAAGCATTCTATTTTAATCCGGCCTCGCTTTATTACTATGGGGGCTATGCTATGCATAAATTGATATCTGGTATTGGCGTCGTATTTTTCTATATTACATAATTTAAACAGCCTATATAGCCAAAGAGGTAAATTGAAAAAACTACGGATAAACATTAAAATTATTCTTTTCATTTTATTTACCCTATCCTTCCTTAATATATTTAGATTATCTTCTATAAATTAAGGCACATACAGAAGTAATAGGATAGTATGTGCCTTAATTTATATGTTTATAACATGAACCATAGTTAATTACCATCGAAACCCTTGAGCATTTTAGCTCGGCTGGGATGCCTTAATTTCCTTAGGGCCTTTGCTTCGATTTGACGTATTCGCTCTCTAGTAACGTTAAACTCCTTGCCTACCTCTTCCAGAGTTCTGCTGCGACCGTCTTGCAAGCCAAATCTTAGAACCAGGACTCTTTGTTCTCTTTCTGTTAATGTATCTAATAGTTTAGCTATTTGATCCTGTAAGGCTGAAAAGGCTGCCGCTTCCTCTGGACCAGCAACAGAATCGTCTCTAACAAAGTCCCCTAGATGGCTGTCATCCTCCTCACCTATGGGGGTATCCAGGGAGATAGGGTCAGAGGAAATCTTGAGGATTTCTCTTATTTTTTCTACAGGCATGTTCATAGCATCTGCCAATTCCTGTTCACTTGGTTCACGGCCTAATTCCTGCAATAAATTTCTTGAAGTCCTATAAGTTTTATTGATGACTTCTGACATATGAACTGGTATACGTATTGTTCTGGATTGGTCAGCTATGGATCTGGTAATTGATTGTCTAATCCACCAAGTTGCATATGTACTAAATTTATATCCTTTTCTATAATCAAATTTCTCAACTGCTTTAATTAGACCTAAATTACCTTCTTGAATTAAATCTAGAAAAGCCATACCTCTTCCAACATAGCGTTTGGCTATACTAACTACAAGACGAAGATTAGATTCTGCCAAAATCTGTTTTGCCTGTTCATCACCAGCTTCAATACGTTTAGCTAATTCCACTTCATCTTCCATAGTAAGAAGAGGATATGTACCAATTTCCTTTAAATATTGATGCACCGGGTCGTCGGACATAGATGATGCGGAGGATAAATCGATATTAGTATCAAATTTATCTTCTTCTTCCTCTTCCAGACCTATAATCTCATCATCGCTGGGATCATCAGCAGGATTTAGTATAACAATGCCATGGGCTTCAAGCTTTTCATACAATTTATCTATTTGATTGTTATCTAAATTTAACTCATTAATAAAATTGTTTACTTTGATATGATCAATAACGCCTTTTTGGTTGTTGGCGTATTCAACAAGCTCATTAAATTTTTCTTTAAATAAATTAGGGGTAGAATGTTCACTCATTAGGTATCCTCCATCTTTGAGTCTAGATCGACGCAAATGAATTTAAAAAAGCTTACTTCCGCTGTTTTTATCCTTAGTTTGTCATTTTGTGCAAATCTGCTTACCGTGCACATTATAACACAGGTGGAAAAATATTAAAATAGCTTTTGATGTATTCAGAATAAATCAACTTGCATGTCCCTTATATGTCACTATTTACTTTATTATATGTTATTATTTTTATAAAAGAGTATCATATTAATAGTACTTTATCTATTTATTAAAAAATGTAAATATAGGTAAGCAAAAAACACTTGACATTTTTAATCAAAGAAAGTATAATCATTTAGCGTGTATTTTCATACATGCGATATTTTTTCATGCACATCTTAATATTATTAGTAAAACGTTTTATTAGTAATACTATAGGTGTTCAGACTAAAACCACAGATTTTTTTAAATTTTTTCAGGAGGTGAAAAATTAATGCCAACATTTAACCAGTTAGTTAGAAAAGGTAGAAAGACAGTAGAGTATAAGTCAAACTCTCCTGCTTTGCAAAAGAGCTTTAACTCTCTTAACAAGAAGACTACAAATGTTTCTTCTCCTCAAAAGAGAGGTGTTTGTACAGCTGTTAGAACTGCAACACCTAAGAAGCCTAACTCAGCGCTTCGTAAGATTGCCAGAGTTCGTCTTTCCAATGGTATCGAGGTAACAAGTTATATCCCTGGTGAGGGCCACAACCTTCAAGAGCATAGTGTTGTTCTTATTAGAGGAGGTAGGGTTAAGGATTTACCAGGTACAAGATATCATGTTATTAGAGGTACATTGGATACTGCTGGAGTTGCTAATAGAAAGCAAGCCAGATCTAAATATGGTGCTAAGAAGCCTAAAGAAGCTAAGAAATAATAGCTGTTTGGAATGAATTGAGTTAAGTGCCGGATTAATTTTTTATTTCCCTTTAATTTGCATTCTGTGGGTACAAATTATTGGAAAACGAAGTTAAACTGAGCACGAGCACAATTTGTTGCCTGTAACATTTTTGTTAGCATAAATGTTACAGCAGTTGTGAGTACCGATGAATTAATTGAATAAATAGTTAAGGAGGGAAGAAACGTGCCAAGAAAAGGACATATACAGAAAAGAGATGTGTTAGCAGATCCTATTTACAACAGCAAAGTTGTAACGAAGCTAATCAATAATATTATGTTAGATGGCAAGAAGGGGATAGCGCAGAACATCGTATACGGTGCTTTTGAAAAAGTGGCTGAAAAGACAGGTAAGGATGCCCTTGAAGTATTTGAAGAGGCAATGAATAATATTATGCCTGTTTTAGAAGTTAAAGCAAGACGTATTGGTGGTGCTACCTATCAGGTTCCAGTTGAAGTTAGACCAGAGAGAAGACAGGCTTTGGCTCTACGCTGGTTAACAATGTTCTCTCGCAATAGAGGCGAGAAAACTATGCAAGACAGACTTGCAAATGAAATTATAGATGCATCCAACAATACTGGTGCAGCTGTTAAAAGAAAAGAAGATATGCATAAGATGGCAGAGGCTAATAAGGCATTTGCTCATTATAGATGGTAAGAGTTTATCACAGCATGTTCTTCTTTAATTCTTGATAATTAACAGAATACTACTGTAATTATATCAGATAAATATTACGGAAGTAATTATTAAGAATAGATACTAATTATTCTTTGTCAAAAATTAAGGAGGAATTATCCTTGGCAGGAAGAGAATATCCTTTGGATAGAACTAGAAATATTGGTATAATGGCTCATATCGATGCAGGTAAAACTACATTGTCAGAGCGTATTCTATATTATACCGGTGTCAATTACAAAGTTGGTGATACTCATGAGGGTACTGCAACCATGGACTGGATGGAGCAGGAACAAGAAAGAGGTATCACAATCACATCAGCGGCGACCACATGTCATTGGACTTTAGAAAAAGAGCACAAGAAAGCTCCTGGCGCTTTAGAGCATCGTATTAATATTATCGATACTCCCGGACACGTAGACTTTACCGTAGAGGTAGAGCGTTCTCTTCGTATATTGGACGGAGCAATAGGTGTATTCTGTGCTAAGGGTGGTGTTGAGCCACAATCTGAAACTGTATGGCGTCAAGCTGACAAATACAATGTACCAAGAATGGCCTTTATTAATAAAATGGACATTACTGGTGCCAATTTCTTCAATGTTATTAAAATGATTGAAGACAGATTAGGCAAAAATCCAGTTGCTATTCAATTACCAATCGGTAGAGAAGATACTTTTAAAGGCGTTGTCGATTTATTTGAGATGAGAGCCTACTATTATAAAGATGATATGGGTAATGATATAGCAATTGAAGATGTTCCTGAAGATATGAAGGAACTAGCTGAAGAATATAGAGCTAAAATGATTGAATCAATCTGTGAAACAGATGATGATTTAATTGAGAAATATCTTGAAGGTGAAGAGCCTACAGAAGAAGAATTAAAGGCAGCATTAAGAAGAGCGACAATTAGTGGTGATATTATCCCAGTACTTTGTGGTTCTGCTTATAGAAATAAAGGTGTACAAAAACTTCTAGATGCTGTTATCGAATATCTACCAGCACCTACTGATGTTGAAGATATCAAAGGTTTTGATGCAGAAGGCAATGAAATAAGTAGAAAATCTTCTGATGATGAACCTTTTGCAGCATTAGCCTTTAAGATTATGGCGGATCCATTCGTTGGTAAGTTGGCCTTCTTTAGAGTTTACTCTGGATCCGTAGCTTCAGGTTCCTACGTATTAAACTCTACTAAGAATAAGAAAGAGCGTGTTGGCCGTATTCTTCAAATGCATGCTAATAAGAGACAAGATCTTGAAAGAGTTTATGCAGGAGATATAGCAGCAGCTGTTGGATTTAAATTTACAGCTACAGGTGATACTATCTGTGATGAGAAAGCACCTGTTATACTAGAGTCAATGGAATTCCCTGAGCCTGTTATTAATGTGGCTATTGAGCCTAAGACTAAAGCAGGTCAAGATAAGATGGGTGAAGCCTTGGCTAAATTGGCAGAGGAAGACCCTACCTTTAAGGCATATACCAATGAAGAAACAGGTCAAACAATTATTGCAGGTATGGGCGAGCTTCATCTTGAGGTTATCGTAGACAGACTTCTTCGGGAGTTCCATGTAGAAGCTAATGTTGGCGCTCCTCAAGTTGCTTACAAAGAAACCATCACTAAGTCTGTTGAAGTGGATTCTAAGTATGCTAAGCAGTCTGGTGGTCGTGGACAGTACGGTCACTGTAAGGTTCGTTTTGAGCCTATTGATGCTAATGCAGAGCAGACTTATGAATTCGTAAACAACATTGTGGGTGGTGCTATTCCTAAGGAATACATCCCTGCTGTTGATGCTGGTATTCAAGAGGCTTCTAAAGCTGGTATATTAGGTGGTTATCCTGTACTTGGTATTAGAGCAGTTTGTTTTGATGGTTCTTACCATGAAGTTGACTCCAGTGAAATGGCATTTAAGATTGCAGGTTCCATGGCGTTTAAAGATGCTATGCGTAAAGCAGATGCAATTCTTCTTGAGCCAATCATGAGAGTTGAGGTTACTGTTCCAGATGACTATATGGGTGACGTAATTGGTGATATCAGCTCCCGTCGTGGACGTATAGAAGGTACCGAAGATATCAATGGTTCAAAGCAAATTAAAGCATTTGTTCCATTAGCAGAAATGTTCGGTTATGCAACCTCTCTTCGTTCAAGAACTCAGGGACGTGGTAGCTACGCTATGTACTTTGCTCAATATGAACCCGTACCAAAGAACGTACAAGAAAAAGTATTATCAGCAAAGAGTAGTAATTAATAATAAAAGATTAAATTTGTGTATATTCTAATATTTAAAGCTTGAAAATATTTCTAAGTTGAAATATAATTAGGCATAGAGGAATTATAGACCAAGCTCTGGTGGGCGAACTTCCAGTGAAATGCTGGAAGTATAACTTAAGAGTGTAGCTCTTAAGAAATTATAATATGTGCTTAAAGCATTTATATTAAAGGAGGACATTGTAAAATGGCTAAAGCTAAGTTTGAAAGAAGCAAACCACATGCTAATATTGGAACCATTGGTCACGTTGACCATGGTAAAACTACATTAACAGCAGCAATTACTAAGACCATGCATATTAGATATGGCACAGGAGAAGCTGTAGCATTCGAGAATATCGATAAAGCACCTGAAGAGAGACAAAGAGGTATTACAATCTCTACTTCTCACGTTGAGTATGAGACACTTAACAGACACTATGCACACGTTGACTGCCCAGGACACGCTGACTATGTTAAAAACATGATCACTGGTGCTGCTCAGATGGACGGTGCTATCCTTGTTGTTGCATCTACAGATGGTGTTATGGCTCAGACTAAAGAGCATATCCTTCTATCCCGTCAGGTAGGTGTTCCTTACATCGTTGTATTCATGAACAAATGTGATATGGTTGATGACGAGGAACTTCTTGAATTAGTAGAAATGGAAATCAGAGAGTTATTAAATGAGTATGAGTTCCCTGGTGATGATACACCAATTATTAGAGGTTCTGCTCTTAAGGCTCTTGAAGATCCTAACAGTGAGTGGGGAGATAAGATCCTTGAGTTAATGGAAGCTGTTGATAAATGGGTTCCAGATCCACAAAGAGAGACAGACAAACCTTTCTTAATGCCTGTTGAGGACGTATTCTCCATCACAGGTCGTGGTACTGTTGCTACAGGACGTGTTGAGCGTGGTATGCTACATGTATCTGACGAAGTTGAAATCGTTGGTATCAGCGAAGAGACTCGTAAAGTTGTTGTTACTGGTATCGAGATGTTCAGAAAGCTTCTTGATGAAGCACAAGCTGGTGATAATATTGGTGCACTTCTTCGTGGTGTTCAAAGAGATGAAATCGAAAGAGGTCAAGTTCTTTGTAAACCAGGTTCAATCAAGTGCTACAAGAAATTCAAAGCTCAAGTATACGTATTAAATAAAGACGAAGGTGGACGTCATACTCCTTTCTTCAACAACTATAGACCTCAGTTCTATTTCAGAACAACTGACGTTACTGGTGTAATTCAACTTCCAGAAGGCGTTGAAATGTGCATGCCTGGAGATAACGTTGAAATGACAATCGAATTAATTCATCCTATCGCTATGGAACAAGGTTTAGGTTTCGCTATCCGTGAGGGTGGTAGAACTGTAGGTTCCGGTAAGGTAGCTGCAATTATCGAATAATTTAATAAAATTCAATATACTAATATCCCATAGGTTATCCTATGGGATATTTTTATGGTCAGGGAGTTTGAATCAGGCAGTTGAGTAGTGTATATACTATTATTCCCTTTGCAACTGCCTGGAATTTTTAAACCAAAAAACAAGTCAGAAAGAATAATAAAATAAGAAAAACATCATAAAATACATTATTATGAAATATTTAAAAAATTTCCTTTGAAAAATATAGAATATCGTATATAATATATTCGTATATGTTTAACCTTTTAAAGATTGGAAAAAAATATAAAGTGAATATATTATATAGATAGATTTATAATATTTGTTAACCGTGTGATACATACGGAAAGAAAGGAGAACATTATGTTAGGCAGTGATATTGGAATTGATCTTGGTACTGCTAGTGTGTTGGTTTATATAAAAGGTAAGGGTGTTGTATTAAAAGAACCATCTGTTGTTGCCTTTGATAGAGACACTAATAAGATAAAAGCTATAGGTGAAGAAGCTAGGTTGATGTTAGGAAGAACTCCAGGTAACATTGTGGCTGTAAGACCACTACGTCAAGGTGTTATCTCCGACTATACTGTTACTGAAAAAATGTTGAAATATTTTATTCAGAAGGCAGTTGGAAAGCAAAGATTCAGAAAGCCTAGAATCAGTGTCTGTGTTCCCAGTGGAGTCACAGAAGTAGAGAAGAAGGCTGTTGAGGATGCTACTTATCAAGCAGGTGCTAGGGAGGTAGCTATTATTGAGGAACCTATAGCAGCGGCTATTGGTGCGGGAATAGATATATCCAGACCCTGTGGTAATATGATAGTGGATATCGGAGGAGGAACATCGGATATAGCTGTTATCTCTTTAGGGGGAACAGTAGTAAGTACTTCAGTTAAGATAGCTGGAGATGATTTTGATGATGCTCTTATTCGTTATATGAGAAAGAAACATAATCTTTTAATTGGAGAGAGAACTGCAGAGGAGATTAAGATAAAAATAGGATCTGCATATAGACGACCTGAGCTTATTTCTATGGAAGTTAGAGGACGTAACCTGGTTACAGGCTTACCCAAAACTATTACAGTAACCTCAGAGGAGACTGAAGAAGCATTGAGAGAGACAACTTCTCAGATAGTAGAAGCTGTTCACAGTGTGCTTGAAAAAACTCCCCCTGAGTTGGCTGCAGATATAGCAGACAGAGGAATTGTTCTTACAGGCGGTGGCTGTCTACTTTATGGTTTAGAAGAGTTGATAGAGGAAAAGACAGGGATAACCACTATGACATCAGAGGATCCTATGACAGCTGTGGCAGTAGGAACAGGAAAATTTGTAGAGTTTTTAAGTGGAAAAAGAGATTAATTTTAATTTTGCTATAAACTATATCTGATATATATACGATATAATATATATGAGATATAACAAAGGAGCCGAGGTGAAATATGGTAAGGGGATTATATACAGCATATACAGGTATGTCTAATGAGCAAAAAAGACTTGATATTATAGCTAATAATTTGGCCAATGCTGCAACTACAGGATACAAAAAGGAAAGTGTTACAAACCAGTCCTTTGATAATGTATTAGCAATTAAAATAAGAGATGAATCTGAAGCTTATAATGATAGACCCATAGGGCAAATGACCTTAGGTGTTAAATTAGGAGAAGCTTATACCAATTATGGACAAGGTTCTCTTAGACAAACAAATAACACCTATGATTTAGCTATAGAGGGTAAAGGTTTCTTTAACATACAATACACAGATAGAGCTGGGAATACCAGTATAAGATATACAAGAGATGGTTCATTTACTATGACCAATGATGGGTATATTGTTGATAAAGAAGGGAACCATCTTATGGGAGAAGCTGGAGAGATTATGATACCTTCAGATTCAATGGATGTAACGATTGATTCTACCGGTAATATCTTTGCAGATGGAATCTATATAGATAGATTATTGATATCAGATTTTGATAATTATGATTATCTATCTAAAACAGGGGATACAATGTATGAATTATTGGATGGGGCTGTAGAAGTACCCAGTGATGGGATAATAAGACAGGGCTTTATAGAGCAGTCCAATGTTAATGTTGTATCAGAGATGATAGAAATGATAACAATCACCAGAGCTTATGAAGCCAATCAAAAAGTACTTCAATCAATGGACAGTACTCTAGATCTGGCAGCAAACTCAGTGGGTAAGGTGTAATGGGATACCATATCAGTAATCAGGAGGAGTAACTTATGATGAGATCGTTATGGACTGCAGCATCAGGTATGACAACACAACAAACTAATGTGGATACCATATCAAATAATTTGGCCAATATTAATACGGTTGGATATAAAAAGGAAACTGCAGAATTTAAAACATTATTATATCAAACTATTCAAGAGCAATCCTATGATAATAATGGGGATATTAAACCTTCAGGGATACAGGTTGGATTAGGAGTAAGAAATTCAGCTATCACTTCCCATTATACCCAAGGTAATTTGCTCTCTACTGGCAATGATTATGATTTTGCAATAGAAGGCAAAGGATTCTTTATGGTGGAGTTACCTGATGGTAATATAGGCTATACAAGGAATGGTTCATTCCAGCTAAGTAATGGGATTAATGGATTAACTATATCAACTTCTGATGGATATCCTTTATTGGATACCTCAGGTTCTCCAATTGTAATAGAGGATTATTATGATGCATCTAGTATAACTATTGATGAGCGGGGAAATCTATGGCATCCCGATGAAACAGGGGCTTCAGTACCTATTGGTATACAGATAGGAATAGCCCAATTTAATAATCCCAGTGGATTAATAAAGACATCTAATAGCATTTTGTTAGAAAGTGAAGCCTCAGGAATGGCAAGGCTAGAATCAGAAGATTTCACCTTACAGCAAAGCACTATTAGACAGGGGCATTTAGAGGGCTCCAATGTACAGGCAGTAGAAGAAATGGTTAATCTAATAGTTGCACAGAGAGGCTACGAGATGAACTCTAAGATAATTACTGCTAGTGATGAGATGCTTCAACAGGCCAATAATCTTAGAAGATAAGGCTGATGAAAGGAAGATTTTATGAATACTTTACTAGGAATTAGTTCCCCATACTCTACATCAGCGGATATAGTTAGTAAATCAGTAAAAGCTGAAGATTTAAAGCACAAGCTTGAGAATAGCGAAGCTACAGATACAGAACTGATGGAGGCCTGTAAAAGCTTTGAGGCCTATATGATAGAGCAGGTTATGAAGCATATGCAAAAAACAATTCCTAATAATGGAGAAAAGAATATCTATTTAAATTATTTTGGTGATATGCTTAATAACGAATATGCCAATGCCGCTACAGAGAAACAAGAACTTGGTATAGCACAGATGCTATACGATGCAATGAAGCGAAATTCATAATCCATGTAAGATTTATAAAAAGCAGATTAATTATGGGACAAAGAAAGAGTAATTTCTAATGTCCCTAATCTGCTATATATTTAAGAAGTGTCATTTTAGGCTAGGATTCAAGGTTAATTACCAGAGAATTTCTTTCCTAGAATGACTTTTTTATTTACAGATATATTTTTCGTGGTATCATAACATTAGATAGTATTTAAATATATTACAACAGCATAGATAATATCAGTATAGATAAGATTAATATAGATAAAATTAATACAGTTTAATCAATATAGATTAAATTAATGAAGATAATTAATATAGTTTGTCTTTATAGAGAGCACTAAGATATAAAGGAGGTGCATAAGTGGCAGAAGTACTGGATGGATATGTGGAACACATAGTATATAGAAATGAAGATAACGGATATACTGTATTGAATTTGCAGACCAGTAATTTTGAAACCACCTGTGTAGGTTATTTTAACTTTATTAGTGAAGGGGAATTTATTCATGCAACTGGTGATTTTATAGAGCATCCGGTTTATGGGGAACAGTTTTTAGTTGAAAGCTATCAGCTTAAGGAGCCTGAGGATATTTATGCTATTGAACGATATTTAGCTTCTGGTGCCATCAAAGGTGTAGGCCCTGCTCTTGCCAAAAGAATTGTAAAAAAATTCAAAGAAGATACATTCAGAATTATAGAGGAAGAGCCGGAACGTCTGGCAGAAGTAAAAGGTATAAGTGAGAGGATAGCCAGAGATATCAGTGTCCAATTTGATGAAAAAAAAGATATGCGAAATGCTATGATATTTCTGCAGCAATATAATATAACAGGAAATTTAGCTGTAAAAATTTACAATGAATATGGGCCTAAAATGTATGAAATTATTAAAGAGAACCCTTATCGCTTAGCTGAGGACATATCGGGAGTTGGTTTTAAAACCGCAGATCAGATAGCAAAAAGCGTTGGTTTAGGCAGCGATTCAGAATATCGTACCAAGGCAGGCATCTTATATGCTCTGCTTCAGGCAAGTAATGATGGACATGTCTTTCTACCAGAGCAAGAATTGATTATAAGAACAAAAGAACTATTACAAACAGATGAAGATAATATAGCTAGACAAATTACAGCCCTATCCATAGAGAAGAAAATAATAATAAAGGATAAGGATAATGAGAGAAGGATATACTCATCAGTATTTTATTATATGGAACTGAATACAGCCCGTATGCTCAATGATTTAAATATTAGGTATGATTATAGCAATGATTTTGTCCGCAGACGGTTAGTTAAGATTGAGGAGCAATTTCAGATAGAACTGGGTGAGATGCAAAAGATTGCTGTTGAGGCTGCCGCTGGCAATGGACTTTTGATATTGACAGGAGGACCAGGTACTGGTAAGACAACAACAATTAATGCTATAATTAAATTTTTTGAAGAAGAAGGCATGGATATACTTCTGGCAGCACCTACCGGTAGAGCAGCAAAGAGGATGAGTGAGACCACTGGATATGAAGCAAAAACAATTCACAGATTATTAGAATTGGCTAAACTATCTGAGGGAGAAGATAGTCGCTTTACCTTTGAGAAAAATGAAAATAATCCTTTAGAAGCGGATGTTGTTATTATAGATGAGATGTCTATGGTTGATATCAGTCTTATGCATGCATTGTTAAAGGCTATTACAGTTGGAACAAAACTAATACTGGTGGGCGATGTAAATCAGTTACCTAGTGTGGGGCCGGGAAATGTATTGAAGGATATGATAGAATCCAGTTGCTTTCCTGTAGTTAAACTAAGCAAGATTTTTAGGCAAGCAGCAGGAAGTGACATTATAATCAATGCCCATAAAATTAATGCTGGCCAGCAGATTTCACTAGATAATAAGAGTAAAGACTTTTTCTTTTTGAAAAGGATGGACAGTAATGTTATTGCGGCTGTAATGATTAATCTTATAAAGAATAAATTACCAGGCTATGTAAAGGCATCTCCCTATGAGATACAGGTCCTTACCCCTATGAGAAAAGGAGAATTAGGGGTTGAAAGACTTAACCAAATACTGCAGCAGGCTTTAAATCCTCCAGCAGCAGATAAAAAGGAAAAAGAGTATAATCATACGATTTTTCGTGAGGGGGATAAGGTGATGCAGATTAAGAATAATTATCAACTGGCCTGGGAGATAAAAAGTGAGCATGGAATAACAACTCAAACTGGTACTGGAGTATTCAATGGAGACGCGGGTAAGATAAAAGAAATTAATACATTTTCAGAACGGATAACAGTAGAGTTCGATGACCTTAGGAATGTAGAATATGGTTTTAGTCAATTGGATGAATTGGAGCTGGCCTATGCAATTACCATCCATAAATCCCAGGGTAGCGAATATCCAGCAGTTATATTGCCTATTCTAGATGGACCAAGGCTATTATTTAACCGCAATTTATTGTATACGGCAGTAACTAGGGCCAAAAGATGTGTAATGATTGTGGGTAATAATGATACCATACAATTTATGGTAGATAATAAAAGTGAACAAAACCGATATTCTGGGTTGAAAGAATGCATTTTAGAACTTAGTTAAAAATAATAGTGCATTTTAGATATATCTAGGTTATAATAAGTAAAAAAAGTAAATTAACGTATATATAAAAGGGAAGAGGAGGAAATAGTATGGCAGCAACAACTTTAGTGATTATGGCCGCTGGTATGGGCAGTAGATTTGGTGGCATTAAACAGTTAGAACCAGTAGGACCTAGCGGGGAGATAATCATGGATTATTCTATTTACGATGCCATTAATGCTGGTTTTAATAAGGTTGTATTTATTACAAGAAGAGATTTGGAAAAGGATTTTAAAAATATAATTGGTAATCGTATCGAGAAACATGTTAAAGTTGAATATGTATTTCAGGAGTTAGATGCACTTCCTGAGGGCTTTAAAAAGCCAGAGGGTAGAACAAAACCTTGGGGGACTGGTCAAGCTGTTCTATGTTGTAAGGATGTAGTAAGAGAGCCCTTTGCAGTCATTAATGCCGATGATTATTATGGAAAAGAAGCATTCATAAAAATCTATCAATTTCTCAACGATAATTCTAAGAAAGATAGTCAATATTGTATGGCAGGATTTATCTTAGGCAATACCCTTAGTGATAATGGAACTGTTACCAGAGGTATATGCAAAGTGGAAGATGGGATTTTAAGAGAAATAGTTGAAACCACAGGAATTAAAATGGATATCGATACGGCAGTGGCAAAGGATGATAGGGGTAATGATATTACATTAGATCCAGCCAGTGTTGTATCTATGAATATGTGGGGATTTAAACCTAGCTTATTCGAAGAATTAGAAGTAGGCTTTAATGACTTTCTTTCTAATATTGGTGAAGAGGAGCTTAAGAAGGAGTATTTATTGCCAGAGGTAGTTGGCAATATGATAGCTAATAACCGAGCAGAAGTTACTGTACTTAGCACATCAGATCGCTGGTTTGGGGTTACCTATAAAGAGGATAAACCGGTTGTAGTTGAATCCTTTAGGAATTTAGTTGACCAAGGAGAATACCCGGTTAAATTATTTAGCTAATAATAGGAGTTGGTTTTGCTACAAAAAATTATTGATATTATTTATCCAGCCAGGTGTCCAATCTGTGAAGAAATTATTATACCAAAGGATATTAGAGTATGTAGTTCATGCAAAAGTAAACTTTCATACGTAGAGGAACCTCGATGTATGAAATGTTCAAAGCCTATTGAACATGAAGATAAGGAATACTGTATTGATTGTGAACGTAAAAAGTACTCTTATGAGAGAGGGTTTTCCATATGGGTATATGACGACTTAATGAAAAAATCTATTGCAGCATTCAAGTATAACAATAAGAAAGAATATGCTGGTTTTTACATAGATGAAATGCTCCGTTTATATGGTGATGCTATTACTAAGCTTAAGCCGGATGCTATAGTTCCGGTACCTATACATAGAAGTAAATATTTTAGCAGAGGATACAATCAGGCAGAGATATTGGCCCGTGGCATAGGTAAAGCTCTGAATGTACCAGTTATAGCAAATCTTTTAATTAGAAAGAAAAGAACTGAGCCCCAGAAGAAATTAGATAATAGGCAGCGGCTGGCTAATTTACAGAAGGCTATTATATATAATTATAAAGCAGTAAAAAACAATAAAACTATTAATAGTATTTTGTTAGTAGACGATATATATACTACAGGCAGTACTATTGCCGTATGTAGTAATGTACTGATAGCCAATGGAGTACAGAAGGTATACTTTATAACTTTATGCATAGGTAAAGGTTTTTAGGAGGTCGAAAAATGGAAGTTCGGAACTGTAGAACCTGTGGAAGAATATATAATTATTTGTCTGGACCAAACTTATGTCCATCCTGTACTAATGATTTGGAAAAAAAGTTTGATGAGGTAAAAGAATATGTATATGATAATCCAGGGGTAGGTATCCAAGAGGTATCTGAAAAGATGGATGTATCAGTATCACAGATAAAGCAATGGATTAGGGAAGAGAGATTGGCATTTACAGAAGATTCTTTAGCTGGTTTAGAATGCGAAAGATGCGGTAAATTAATAAAAACTGGGCGTTTCTGTAAGTTTTGTAAAGATGACTTAACAAAGCAGTTAGGAAGCATTTATAAGAAACCAGAACCGCCTGTGGATAAGAGTAAGGACCATAAGGATAATGCCAAGATGCGTTTTCTTAATCAATAATTAAAAGTATAAAAATAATATATAAGAGCTGT
>JGI24708J26588_10002003_pt1 | contig 15749 bp, 14 predicted proteins | sample BioPla1DNA2_FD_26588 | JGI IMG/M metagenome (IMG submission 26588) | reverse complement strand
CCACCACCTACAATTACTTCATCAATATTATGGCTAGGCTCTACAAATCGCTTATAATTATATGCTATACTTTTTGCTGTATACATAGTTACTGTTGCTATAATATCCTCGTCTTTTAGATGCTTATTCTCTTCTAATATATTAAGAGCAAATGGCCTTCCAAACTTTTCCCTACCAGTTGTTTTTGGTGGTGGCTCCTTAATATATTCAATATCCATTAATTTATTAAGTAGTTTTTCATTAATCTGACCCTTTGATGCAAAGTACCCATCCTTGTCATAGGGTATAGATTTTAATTCTTCTACTACTTCATTAATTATCATATTTCCAGGGCCTGTATCAAAGGCAAATACATCATCCAGACTCCCATTTGCCGGAATAACGGTTACATTACCTATACCACCTATGTTTTGTAAACACCTGTTTTTATCAGACTTATAAAGAAGATATTCTGTATAGGGGACTAAGGGTGCACCCTGCCCCCCAGCTGCCATATCCATTACTCTAAAGTCAGATATGACTGGTGTTTTGGTTTCATATGCAATAATAGCAGGCTCTCCTATTTGCAATGTAGATCTTATAAGCTTATCTCTTTCACTTGGGATATGATAAATAGTTTGTCCATGGGACCCTATATAATCAACTTTACTTATGGGAAATCCTACTTTTTCACATACTGTATGAGCTGCATTAGCGAATGCATATCCAAGTTGAAAGTTTAAGCTACAGATTGTTTCTACGTCTGAGCTTTCTGGAGAGCAGGACTTTTTTATTTTTTCCTTTAAGTTTTCGTCTAACGGTTCCTCTATAAAACTAAGTAGCTCAATATTCCTACCTTGCCCATCTTCATCGATACTAACAAGAGCTGCATCAATCCCATCTAAAGATGTTCCTGACATAAGTCCAATTACATATTTTTTACTCATAAAGTAATCTTCACCTGCCTAATCTTCTTTGAAGAACTGTGGTAAATATTCTTTATGTGCCTCGAGTAATTCATCTAGTACTGTTATACTGTATCTTTGTGATGCTACTAATGGGTTAATAATCATAGCAGCTAGCGCCTTATCATAATCTCCTGTTATGGCAGCTTCACAGGCAGCTATTTCGAAGGACTTTATTTGCTGAACTAAGCCTTTGGCATGCTTTGGAAGTTTTCCAACTGCTATAGGAACTGGACCACTTTTTGTAATCATACAGCTAAGTTCTGCTACTTCATCATATTCTAACTCCTGAACAACACCTTTATTAACTGTATTGACTACCTGTACATCTCCCTTATCATTGTATATGGAACTAATTAAGTTGCAGGCAGCATCGCTATAATATGCCCCACCACGTTTCTCGAGTTGTTCAGGTTTTACATCTAGACTTTCATCCTTATAGAGTTCAAATAATTCACTTTCTAGCTTTTGTACTGTTTCAGCACGTGTTCCATTTTCTTCATATTTTTCTATAGCTTCTTCTAGATATTCCTTTTCCATGTAATAATATCTATGGTAAGGTGATGGTACAGCCCCAAGTTCTCTTATAAAGGCATTGCTCCACTCTGTTCCTTTTATATTATTGACACTTTGTGTACCCCATTTGCTAAGTACATATTCAGTCATATCTTTACCATCTGCATATACACCTGTTACATAGCTCATATGATTTAAGCCTGCTATTGTTATCCTAACTTTTTCAGGCGGCATATCTACAATTTTTGCAAGTGCCATATGCATATCAAAGGGTACATTACAAAGGCCAATAACACGCTTTACATTGGTATACCTATTTACTGCCTCTGTTACAATCCCAGCTGGATTTGTAAAGTTGATTAACCATGCATCGGGGCAAAGTTCTTCTATATCTTTGCAAATTTCCATCATTACTGGAATAGTACGAAGTGCCTTAAAGAGTCCTCCAGCCCCATTTGTTTCCTGGCCGAACATACCGTGACTAAGTGGTATCCTTTCATCTTTAATACGGGCATCAAGTAATCCCACACGCATTTGGGTTGTTACAAAGTCTGCATCCTTTAGTGCTTCCCTCCTATCAAGTGTTGTATGTATAGTTATAGGAACTCCTGCTTTTTTAACCATCCTCCTGGCTAGTGACCCCACTATTTCTAATTTTTCTTTACCGTCCTCACAATCAACAAGCCATATTTCTCTTACTGGTAATTCATCTATTCTTTTTATAAATCCTTCAATAAGTTCTGGTGTATAGCTAGATCCTCCACCTATTGTTACTATCTTAATTCCTTCACTCATTATTAAGCTCCTTCCTTAATTAGCAAGACTTAATTTATCATTTTAAAAGGCTAGGAGTAGATTAACTACTCCTAGCTTATTAAAATTGATTAACCCTTAATATATTCCCAAGCTTCTTTTCCTTCATCTAATATTTCTTGTAATCCTACTGGTTTAAGTTTCTCATATTCTTCAAAGAATTTATCTACACTAATACTTCCAGTTACACACTCTGCTAATAATTGTTCGATTTTCGGGAATACAACTGCTTGTTTTTCCGCAAATGCCTGTGTGTTAAGAAGTGGTGTTGGTACAAAGAAGTAATCTTCTCCAACTAATAATGCATCATAGAACATTTTTGTTGTTTCTTCTAATTCTTCTTCTGTTTTACCTGCAAATGTTAATTGTGTATAAGCATCTCCATCAAACACATGTGGTACTGGAGTGAAGTTTAATCCAGCTTGACGTGCTTCTTCGAACCCATCATTGTAAGGTGCTTTAAGTACTGGCTTTCCATCTATTTTTTCGTGGTGTTCTCCTTCAATACCATATGACATTAACTCTATACCTTCGTCACTGAATAGGTAGTTAAAGAATTTAACAATATCTTCTGCCTTATCTTCTCCTGCAACAGTAATTGCTGCTGACCCTGATACACGCTTCCTTTGTGGAATTCCTTGGTGTCCTCCAGGTCCTTTAATTGGTTTTACTCCAATAAGTTTTGCATTCTCATCAATTTCCCTTAATATATCTGTTGTTGTTCTTGTGTTTGCTGCCCATGTCATACTTGATCCTGCTATGTTTGCATGGAATGCTTTTTCAAGCTCAACATTATCTACAAATGTACCCCTTGTTGAGAATTCTGTATCTAAAATACCTTCACTGTAAAGTTCTCTCATCTCTTCTAGGAACACCCTAAATTCTGGAAGTTCGTATGCCAATGTGTAGTTACCATCTTCATCTTCCATAAATCCAAATTTATCTGCTACGTTTAGGCCAAAAGCTGGCATAAGTGAATATATGTCACCTGAAAATGGCACGTCGTTAGTTGGATCCCCATCATTGTTTGCATCTTGCTCTTTAAATGCCTTCCAAGCTGCCTTCCATTCATCCCAGTCTTCTGGAACTTCATCTATTCCAACATTATCTAACCAGTCTTCACGGATTTGCATTGAATATGCTGGTGGATAGTCAAGTATAGTTGGTATAAAGTAAATACGACCATCTCCCGCATGCCTCATATACTTTAAGTCTTCCTCACCAATAGCTTTTAAAATGTTTTGTCCATGTTCTTCTAGTAAATCATCAAGTGGGATAATAGCTGCCTCATCCACTAAAGTTGCAATATCCCCGCCATAAATCATATCTGGCAATTTACCTGATGCTAGTGTCACCCCTACTTTCTCAGCATAGTTTGCTGCTGGGAACCATTGGAAGTCTATATCTGTATTAGTTCTTTCCATCATTTCATCAAAGATAGCATTCCCATCTTGTGGGTGGTCTCCCCATATGTTACCCATATAGCTAAATTCTAATGTTTCATCAAATAGCTTACCATCTTCATTTGTTTCATCATCTACCTCTACTACTTCACTTGATCCTTCTTCTGGTGTTGGTTCTGGCTTATCACTTGATGAACAGCCTGTTAGCATTCCTGCAGCTAACGTCACTGTTAGTGCACCGTAGATAAGATTTCTAAATTTTTTAGTCATTATAAAATCCTCCCTTTTTTAGCTTTATTTTTATATGTTTTGTTAACTTTAGCCCTTTACAGAGCCAAGCATAACTCCTTTTACAAAGTACTTTTGTACAAATGGATATATTATAAGCATTGGAACCATGGATGCAAATATAACTGCATTTTGCACCTGCTGTGGTATAGTCATACTGCCATCCCCAGCTTGTACGGCATCACTCATTTCGTACATTGCTCCTGAAGCTTGTAATACAATATCATTTAATAAAACTTGTAGTGTGTAAAGACTACGTTTATTTAAATACATTAAAGGCCCAATGAAATCATTCCAGTGGGCAACGATAATCCATAATGCGATCGTTGCAAGAGCTGGTTTAGATAGTGGTAATACAATCTTAATCATACAAACAAAATCATTAGCCCCATCTAGCTTAGCAGATTCAATTAAAGAATCCGGAATTGACTGGAAAAAACTTTTAAGTACAATAACATAATATGGCGCACACAAGAAGTTTAAAATTAGTGCCCAATGTGAATCTATAAGGTTTAGTTTAGTCATTACTAAATAAGTTGGTATAAGCCCACCACTAAACCACATAGTAAATAAAATCATGTAGCTATATAATTTCTTACCATAGAAGTCTCCAAAGGCCATTGGATATGCCGCAAGACAGGTCATTGCCAGACTTAGGACACATCCTACTCCAGCTACAAAGATAGTATTGGCATAGGATCTCCAAATATGTGAATTTCCAAGAACATTTTTATAACCACTAAAATCTAAATCCTTAGGATAAAATGTCACTTCACCACGTAAAATTGGTGCACTTCCACTTAATGATATTGCAAGTACATTAAGTACTGGATAAATAAAGGCTATACATAGCAATATCATAAATATGACATTAAATATATCAAATGCTTTTTCAGTCTTACTATTTTCATTAACTATTGCCAATTTAACCCCTCCTTTTAAATTAGACCTGAATCTGAATATTTCTTACTCATATGGTTGGCAAATAATACAAGTGCAAAGCTTATAATCGAGTTAAACAGTCCTACTGCTGTTGCCAAGCTATAGTTAGAATTTTGCATTCCCATTTTATAAACATAGGTGGATAATACTTCAGATACTCCCATGTTCTGTGCATTTTGTAAGAGATATACCTTTTCAAATCCTACAGATAATAGGTTACCTATTTGCAAAATTAACATAATCACTATGGTACCCTGCATACCCGGAAATGTAATATGTCTTATTTGCTGGAAACGCGAAGCACCATCTACTACTGCTGCTTCATACTGTTCTTGGTCTATACCCGATAAGGCTGACAGATAAATAATAGAACCCCAGCCTACTCCCTGCCAAATACCTGAGATTGTCATTATGGATCTAAAGTATTTTGGTTGGCCTAGAAAATGTATTGTTTCTCCTCCCATGGATTTAATAATTCCATTCAAAACCCCTAGGGACGGTGAAAGGAAAGTCGTTATCATACTTGTTACAACTACCATAGATAAAAAGTGAGGCAAGTAACTAATTGTTTGAACAGTTTTCTTAAATCGCCTATGTGAAAGTTCGTTAAGTAACAGTGCAAATAATATGGGTGCTGTAAATACAAATGCTAGGTTTAATATATTCAGCCATAATGTATTCCATAATATTTGAAGGAAGTCTGGATTACTTAGAAAAACTCTAAAGTTATCTAAACCTACAAATTTACTCCCCGAAAATCCTTTTAATATCTTATAGTCATAAAAAGCAATCCTCAACCACCACATAGGTAGGTATTTAAAAATAATAAAATAAGTAAGTACTGGTAAAACCATAAGGTACATATATCTATCTCGCCAAATTCTTCTTTTAACTATTTGAAAATCTATAGGCTCTTTAGCTTGTTTGTTTTTTCTCCTTTTCATCTTTGTGTTCTCCTTTCTACCTAACCCCTTTTTATAAATCTAGTGCATGTGCAATGTAACCATTTGCACTATCTAAAAGTTCTTTTGCTTCTTCTATATTACATTCTTTTTGAATCATTACAATAGCTAACTTAACATGAAAGTCACATTCCTTAAGTACTTCTAAAGCTTTGTCATAACTTACTTTTGTTGTTTCCATAACAAGTCTAATTGCCCTATCAAATAGTTTATTATTGGTAGCTTTCATGTCAACCATATAGTTCTTATAAACTTTTCCTATCTTTATCATAGAGCCTGTTGTTAGCATATTTAAAACAAGTTTTTGTGAGGTACCAGCCTTCATCCTTGTTGATCCTTGTATTACTTCCGGACCTACAAGGGGAGCAATTGTTACTCTACATGCATCATGTAATTTGGTGTCAGGGTTATTAGTGACCCCTATTGTTGTACATCCTATATTATTAGCTTTTTCAATGGCTCCTAAAACATAAGGTGTATTTCCACTTGCTGTTATACCAACAACAATATCTTTTTCATTTATATTAAGCTCTTCTACCATATCTGCACCAGACTGATAGTCGTCTTCTGCTCCTTCTATGGCATTTCTAAGGGCGTAATCTCCACCTGCTATATACCCTTGAACCATTTCTTCATTTACACCAAAAGTCGGCATGCACTCCGAGGCATCTAACACCCCTAATCTTCCACTTGTTCCTGCGCCAAAGTAAAGTAGCCTTCCACCTTTTTGGAATCCTTCTGATATGTAATCAATGGCTTCTGCTATGTATGGTAGCTCTTTTTCTACTGCTTCTGCTACTAAGTGGTCTTGCATATTCATTAATTTTACCATCTCTAATGTGGTTACCGAATCAATATCTGTAGTATCTTTATTGTTACTTTCTGTAATCATACACCCCGTCTTTTTTATTTTAGTATCCATATCTATCACCTTTCAATAATGATTAGTCTTTATAACAAGACACTCATCTCTCTTATAATCCGCTTCTTTACTTCCTCGTCTACTGGTCTTCTGTGGGCTAGTTCTAAGGCCCATAAAACAGCACCTATACCTGGCGGTACTTGTAAAATAATATATTCACATTGATAGCTTGTAAATTCCTCTACATATTCCTTGTATGCATCAATGAGTATTGTTGTATCAGGCTTTACCCATACTGATCCTGCAAGGATTATTTCCACCTTTTTGTCTTTATGGAAATTCAGGTTATTAATACATCCTGCTGTAGATCTAGCAAGCGCCTCGGCCACCTTATCAATAATTTCTAGTGCTAACTCATCACCATTATCCGCATGTTCAAATACTAGTTTTACATAAGGTGTGTGTGAAAAACGAGCCCTATATAATTCACTAATAGCTTGAATATAGTAAATCTTATCCTCTACTCCTAGAAGTTTAAGTGTAGGTTCTACAAGACTTGAGTCTTTACCGCATCTGTAAAGCGCATTATGTACCTGCCTCAAAAGCTCCCTTGTTATAAAGGCACCACCTGCATCATCACCTGCTATATAGCCTACCCCACCTATCTGTAGCCTGTTTCCATTTTGATCTATTCCTGTTGTAACTGTGCCTGTACCATTGATAGAGCAAATCCCTGCTCCTGTCTTACTCCCCGCTTTTAAACCCAGGTAACCATCATTTTCTGCTACGAAATTTGTAAAACCTATCTTTCTAATTACCTCATCTAATTTTTCTTTTTGCTTAGGTACATCCAGACCTGCGAGCCCAAAGACCCCAAGTTCTATATCATCTAATGTAAGGTTTTCCTTAGAAAGTAATTGATTAATACGTTTTTTCATTTCATTATATGTACCTTCATAACTATCTGGTAAAGATTCATGACTACAAGTTCCTGCCCTTATACTTGAAATAAAATTTCCTTCTAAATCAAATAAAAAGTAGTCGGTTTTTGTATTTCCTCCATCAACACCTATTATATATGGCTTGCACATAGTTAATCTCTCCTTATTAATTTTCCATTCTTGCTTCAGCTTATATTTACAAAAAATATATTTTGTATAATTTATACATATTTATTTACTTAATTACATTATATATATTGATTATGTATCTAGTATACACCATAAGAAATAATATTTCAATACTTTTTAATAATTTTAGGAAAAAATTATCTTTTATCAGAAAAGAAAGGCACACTTTACCATAAAGCATAGGTAAAATGTGCCTGAAACTTAATTTCATCATTTTTCCTTTAGTTTTTCTATTAATTGCTGAGTTTTCACTAAATATCCTTCAGTAACTTCAAAGTTTTCTTTTGCAATACCTGCAAACAAAATATCAACTACCAATAACTGTGCATACCTTGACTGGACGGCACCTATACGTATACCCTGTTCTATGTTAGGCAGTCCTATAAGAATATCAACTAAATCGTGGATAGGATTAGTAAGGCATCTGGTTATTCCAATGCAGGTTGCCCCATTAATTTTTGCTTGCCTAATCGCTTCATGTACCTCTTTGGTTTGTCCTTGGTATGAAAAAGCAACAACTACATCCTCTGGTTTAATATGGGTGGATGAGGCAAGTCCAAGATGATAATCAGTATGAAAAACGCATCTTTTATTAATACGAACAAGTTTTTGCTGCATATCTTGGGCAACTACAGCTGAAGCTCCCACGCCAAAAAGGTATATGGTATCGGCAGCCCTTAAAGCTTCAACAGCTTTTACAATATTATCAAAATCCATAAGGCCCAGTGTTTCCTCTAGTGTTAATCCTATATTATTAACAATCTTTTTTGAGATAATTTCTAGGCTATCATCAGATTTAAGCAGTGTATTAATCTCTGGTGTACTCTCCGCTTCAATATTTCTTGCTAGTTCAATTTTCATATCCCCATAACTGTCAAAACCTATCCTTTTTGCGAACCTAGCAACTGAAGCTGGTGATGTATCACTGTATTTTGCAAGTTCATGTATTGTCAGGCCTATCACATGCTCTGGTTCATTAGATATAACATTTGCTATTTTCTTTTCTGTCTTTGTTAGTTCCTCATAAAGCTGCCTAATTGATATCAAACAATTCATATACTCCCCCTTATTCTTGTTACTTGTCCCTACACATTAAATATTTATAGTAACTGGCAATTTGCTATTTCCTTCTACGCTTCCCATTAGCACTCCAACTAAGCTATCCATGGAATTCATAGTATATTCATAAGGTAGCAAACAGTTTTCTACTCCTTGTAACTTTTCTACGTCATATGGTATCCTCATTGGTATAAGAATAAGGTTCTTGTTAACCGATAATAACCCTTCCCCTAATTCAATTTGCCTAGGATCTAGGGTAGCATTATGGGTACAATAAATAACCAACTCTTTATTTGCTGCTTCCGATGTGATGTCCTTTATTTCCTTATCTGTTAAACTATCACCAAGTTCTATAACATTTATTTTCTTATTTATAACCTTATCAGCAAAGTAGCTAGCAAAGTTTGGTGCAAGCTTAACCCCATCGGCGCCTGTAAGAACCCTTCCACTTGGGGCAATAATCATTATTTCTTCCGCTTTAATTGGGATAAGTCCATTGTTCTTTAATACTGTAATACTTTGATTACTAATCTTTCTAGCAAGGTCTTGATGCTCTTTCCTATAAAGTTTATCTTCAACGTCAGCGTACGACGTATTAATAATACTATCTACATCATAAGTATTTTTTATTTCCATAATACGACTTAGTGATTGTTCTATTCTATCTTGTGTAAGTGTCCCCACTTCAAGTGCATGGTAGATCTCTGATATTGCCTTAGCCTGTTTTTCCTCACTTGAAGATATGCATACAAGGTCTGCACCTGCTGCTATGGCCATAGGAGTGGCTTTGCTTGTACCATAGTAAGTATCAATAGCTTCCATCTCCATACAATCCGTAATAACAATACCTTCATATCCTAGTTCTTCCCTTAAAAGATTAGTAAGTATAGGGTATGATAGGGTTCCTGGAAGATCCTTAGGTTCATAGGCAGGGAATTTTATATGGGCACTCATTATTGCCTTAACACCATGTTTTATAGCTTCCTTAAAAGGATATAGCTCTACTTTCTCTAATCTTTCTTTACTATGGGATATTACTGGCAAATCTAAATGAGAATCTACATTAGTATCTCCGTGGCCTGGGAAATGTTTTGCAGTTGCTATAACCCCTGTTTCTTGCATACCTTCAATATATGCATTAGACCTTTCTGCTACTTGCTCTGCGGTCTCACCAAAACTCCTTACACCTATCACCGGGTTACTTGGATTATTATTTATATCTACACTTGGGGCCAGATTGAAATTCACTCCCAATGCCCTGAGTCCTTCTCCTGTATATTGAGCTACTTTTCTACTTTCTTCTATCGTAGCCCCAGCACTTTGAGCCATGCTACCTGGAAAAACCGTTATACCATCATGTATACGAGTTACAATCCCATTTTCCTGATCAATAGTAACAAAAAGTGGGTAACCATTACTTTCTATAGCAATCTTTTGAAGATCTTGAACAAGTGTAAAAAGTTGCTTTGGAGATTCATAATTTCTTTCGAATAAAATAATATTCCCTACGTGATAGGTAGTAATCATATTTTTTATATGGTCATTTACTTCTGTTCCGTCAAATCCTACAACTAATAATTGCCCTATTTTTTGTGCTAAGTTCATCTAGTGCCTCCTACTTATAAATGTGATAAGCTTGTTTTTGTTTTTCAAAGATATCTGCTTCTTCTTGCCATTGCTTGTAAGTTTCCCCTGGCTTAAAATCATTGCTTCTAATATAGTCTGAGCCTGTATTATAATCTATCATGTGTTTGCCACTTTCTGTGTATGGCTCAGTGTATTCAAACTTCCCTGGGTTTTGCCTCTTAACTGCGCTTAGCAGATGTAACGATGTCTCTGTTGCATTAAAAGATTCCCTATCAAGTATATGGAGCTGTACTCCCTTGCAAAGTTCTTCCCTGTGTTTAGAAAAAGTGGGTGTAAAATATGCTGGCCTAAATGCAACACCACTTAAACCCTTACTATTCATAGTCTTAGTTAGTTTTTCCGCATCTAGCCATGGCGCCCCCACAAATTCAAAAGGTTTAGTCGTTCCCCTGCCTTCCGATATATTAGTTCCCTCAAAAATACAAGTTGCATTATAGGCGAATGCTGTATCTACAGTAGGCATATTAGGTGATGGCAGGACCCACTCTAAGCCAGTATCCTCATAATGCATGTCTCTTGTCCATCCTTCCATGGGTATAACAGTTAGATCACAGTTTATTTCATATTCTTCATTAAAGAAATTAGCCAATTCTCCTATGGTAAGTCCGTAACGGTAAGGAATAGGGTAAAGTCCTATAAAGGAAGTAAATCCTTCTTTAACAAGATTCCCTTCTACAACCTCTCCTCCTAAAGGATTAGGCCTATCTAGTACAACAATTTTTTTCCCATATTCCTTAGCACTTTGCATGCAATATGCCATAGTATAGAGATAGGTATAAAGCCTAGATCCAACATCTTGAATATCTATTACCAATATATCAATTCCGTTTAATACCTCTTTAGTTGGCTTTTTATTTTTACCATATAGAGTAAACACCTTAATTCCTGTGCTTTCATCTATATAATCTTCTACTTTTTCTCCTGCCTGAATATCCCCCCTTACTCCATGTTCTGGTGAATATAGCGCTGTTAAATTTGTCTTTTCAAATAGTATATCTATTGTGCTAACTAGCCCACTATCAACCCCTGTTGGGTTTGTAACAAGACCTACCTTTTTTCCTTGAAAAATATGGTCATATTCATCTATGCAATCAATTCCTAACTTAATGTTTGGCATTATAGCTCCCTCCACCACTTGTTTTATCAATATTTTCTATTGCCATAATTGCAGCCCCATAGGCTGCATCATGTATCATTGTAGTTACTTCAATAAGCGGGTAATTATCTTTCATTTTATCTCTAAAGCCCTTATTAATATATGTATTTTTAACAAGAACTCCGCCGTTAATAATAACTTTTATACTCTTATCTGCAAAATTTAATTTCCTTATACAGGCCTCTGCGCACTCATAAAGTTCATCTACTGTTTGACTCACAATTTCCAGTGCAACCTCATCACCTAACTGGCATGCACCATCTATTAGAATAGCTATACTGGCTATATGTTGCTTAGTAATACTATCCTTATATATTAGATTGATTATTTCTTCCTCTGATTTAATATCCAAATAATCTAATAAGTTTTTAGTTAGAATTGTTTGCCTTCCTCTTCCATCATAGGCTTTCATTACTGCATTCAGCACCTTAACCCCTACACTATATGCGCTTCCCTCATCACCAATAATATGACCCCAACCACTTACCCGGTGCACTCTACCTTCTTTCGTCTTACCAAAGCATATAGCCCCTGTGCCCGCAATAATAAGTACCCCTTCATCCCCACCGGTTCCGCCTACAAGTGCAGTCTCTGCATCATGGGTAATTATTAGTTTTCCTTTATATCCTGTATCTCTTACAATCTGGTGTATTTGTTTTTTTATCTCTTCCCTTGCAGCTCCTGCTACACCGATACACAAAGAAACACAATTATCCATCCCGTATTTACTTTCTATCATACCCTCCTTAATTACCTGGCTAATAGATTCTTTAGCTATATCAAAACCGCTAGAGAGAATATTACTTGGTCCTGACACTGTAGAATATATGATATTTCCATCTAGATCGCATATTGTTAATTTAGTTTTTGTTCCTCCACCATCAATACCTACTACATAATCCATCTTCCTCTCCTTTCTTTACATGGTTCATATATTACTATTATATACTACTGAAATATATTTTCAATAGTTTGTTGTAAAGTTGGGCAATTTTTTCAAACAAAAAAGGATACAAATTAATGTATCCTTCTTTTTCTACTTTTTAGTATGTTTCGTAAAATACCTCGAAGTGTCCTTGTGCATGAGCGCAAGCCGGGCACTCTTCTGGTGCTGCTTTACCCTTGTGTATATACCCACAGTTATTGCATTTCCATTCTACTTCTACATCTTTTTCAAAAACTGTGTTGTTCTCTATGTTTTCTAATAGTTTTCTATATCTTAATTCATGGCGTTCTTCTGCTTCTGCAATTTCTCTCCATACATAAGCAATTTCTGGGAACCCTTCTTCATCTGCTATATCTGCAAATGTTGGGTATAGGTCTTCCCACTCTTCTTTTTCACCTTCTGCCGCTGCTAAAAGGTTTGATTTGGTATCACCTAGGGCTACTGGATATTCAGCATTAATCTCTACGCCTTCGCCTTCTAAGTCTGCGCTTAAGAATTTAAAAAATCTTTTAGCATGTTCTTTCTCATTCTCAGCTGTTTCTAAGAATATGTTGGACATTTGAACGTATCCTTCTTTTTTAGCTTGAGATGCATAATATGTGTATCTTGTTCTTGCCTGTGATTCACCTGCAAATGATTTCATTAAGTTTTCTGCTGTTCTTGTTCCTTTTAAAGATTTCATTAATATGCCTCCTTAGTTTAATGTAATATACTATATAATCTATATCATATCATATTATATACTATTTTAAAAACAATTCCTGCAGCAACGCATAATTTATTTTAGTATTTATATCTCCTTAAATCTACGAACATATTTGTCCCTTTTTGTTTCCGGTACAATAGTATATAATATTTATTATAAGGACAGAATAAGAAGGTATTAATTACAAGGAGGATTTTAAATGAAACACGAAAATTTATTACAAACTTATCTTGCTAATCTAGCAGTATTTAATGTTAAACTACACAATATCCACTGGAATGTTGTAGGTAAACAATTTATGAAGATTCATAACTATACCGAAGAACTTTATGATGCTTTGTTCGAATCCTATGATGCTGTTGCTGAACTACTAAAAACTAAGGATGTTTTCCCACTATCTACAATGTCAGAGTATTTAGAAGTAGCAACCATTAAAGAGGTTAAGGCTACGGACTTTAGTACAGAAGATTCTCTTAAAATGCTTAGGGAAGACCTTTTTACTATGAGAGCTTTAGCTACTGATATTAGAAATACTGCAGATAAGGAAGGTGACTTTGAAACAGTTGCTATGTTTGAGGACTATGTTGCAGAGTATAGTAAGAACATTTGGTTCGTAGATGCAATGCTTAAGTAATCTACAACTTTTAATATTTAACAAAAAGTCTTGCCCTCATTTCTATGTGGGCAAGACTTTTTTATATATACATTCTTGGTCTTGATTAAATAAATTATTCTTTTGTTACTAAATCATCAACATTATCTTGTGTTACAAGATTATTGTCAAGTATAACATATTTATCAATTATTTCTCCATTGATATGTTCGTAAGCTGCATTTAGGATTGCCTTACCTAAGAAAAATGGTGGCTCTGCTATTGTTGCTTCAACTCTTCCAGCCTTTAGCGCTTCAATTGTATCATCAATTGCGTCACAACCAATTTTAACGATTTCTTCTGATCTACCTGCTGCCTCAATAGCCTCAAGTGCACCTAATAGCATCTCATCATTAGCTGCATATAGGCCATCTATTTCTGGATTTGCTTGTAGGATATTCTCCATAACACTCATTGCTTTAGCCCTATCAAAATCTGCTACCTGGCTAGCAACTATCTCCATATCAGGATTATCATCAATAATTTCATTAAATCCTTCTGAACGATCTTGTGCTACGTTAGTTCCCATGATTCCTTGAAGCTCTACAATCTTACCAGAACCTTCTAGTGAATCTACTAAATATTGAGCAGCCATATTTCCTGATTTAATAGCATCATATCCAATATGGGCAACTACTTCACCACCGTTTGATTCACGGTCCATTGTAAATACAGGTATACCAGCATCATTACATGCTTCTACTGATGCTACAATTGCATCTGAATCACAAGGGTCAATAATTATTGCATCTGGGTTTTTGGTAATTAAGTTCTCAATATCTTTCATTTGCACTGCTGGGTCATCCTGTGCATCTGTTACAAAAAGTTCAATTCCATGCTCATCTGCTGCTTTTTGAACTCCATCTTTAACATCAACAAAGAATGGGTTTGTTTGTGTGTTCATTGAAAGACCTATTACTAATTGCTTATCTCCACCTGTGTCTACATCTGCATCAGCATCTTCATCTGGTGTATCCACAGTTTCATCTGGTGTTTCTACTGGTTTCTCATCATCCATTTTACAACCTGTTAGTGCTAGTGAAAATAGTAATACAAAGCTTAGTAGAAGTGATAGTCTTTTAAATTTTTTCATATTTCATCTTCCTTCCTAGTTCTTTTGATTTTATATTGTTGATTTATTATTCTTCTGCCTTAGCAGATAAATCCTTAACTTTTTTGTCTACTAGTACGGCAATTAGGATAACAATACCTTTTACTATATTAGTTGCATGTGGGTTAACATTCATTAGTGTTAGTATGTTATCTATAATACCCATGATCATTGCACCAATAACTGTCGGTAAAACGAATCCTGTGCCCCCTGATAAACTTGTACCACCTAGAATAACCGCTGCTATAGCATCCATCTCTATCCCTTGTCCACTTGTTGATTGGGCTGAACCAAGCCTAGCTGTTAGTATAACAGCTGCTACACCACAAAGCAATCCATTAATTGCATAAACTGCCCACTCACTTGTCTTTGTAGATATACCCGATAACCTTGCCGCTTCCCTGTTGCCTCCTATGGCATATACGCTTCGGCCGAAGGTAGTTTGGGTAAGGATATAGTGTCCAATTACATAAACAACTACTAGTATTATAATAGGAATAGGTATCCCAATTATACTTCCTTTACCAATTATTTTATATGAATCTTCCTTAATAGAAATAGGTGACCCTTTTGTATATACTAGTACACAACCTCTTAATAAGGTCATCATAC
>JGI24708J26588_10002002_pt1 | contig 15752 bp, 10 predicted proteins | sample BioPla1DNA2_FD_26588 | JGI IMG/M metagenome (IMG submission 26588) | reverse complement strand
TGTTAGTGATGGATTTGAGTGGACAAAAGCTTTAATAGAAATACCTGCACCACAATCAGGCTCTATTGACGATGATATAATGATTTTCTTTACTGCAACTCCTAAAGCAAGTCCTAGAACTACTAGATTTGAGTTAGACCATGGAACAAGAATATGGTACGATTTTGTTTATGAAGGCGAACAGGGCGTTGGAATAAAATCTGCTTCTTCAACAAATAGTGTAGCTTATCCAAATCCAGCTACTAATAACGTTACATTTGATGTTGAAGCTGGAAGTAAAGTAACATTATTTAGCCTATCAGGTCAAGTTGTAAAAGTTGTTACAGCTAATTCAAGCTCAACAACAATAGACTTAAATGATGTTAATAGCGGACTCTACATTTATGAAATAGAAAATGCTAATGGACAGAAAGAAAACGGAAAACTAATAATAAAATAGCTTTTAAAGTTTGATTAGAAAGGATGCTCATTAAAAAGTGAGCATCCTTTTTTTATAAAAACTATTTGTAAATAAGTTGATATCTGCTTCCAACCATAGTTGAAAATGAAATTTTATCATCGCTCAGCACACTATAAGAAACTGATTTATTGTTTTCTAACAATTTTATATTACTAATATCTTTGTAACTAACAATGCAATTATTTCCAGAATTTGATTTTATATTCAAAGTTTCAATTTTAGAATCTTTCCACTGCATATCAATTTCAAAATTTCCTCTTGCCTTAATTCCTTTAACAAAACCACTTTTCCACACATTTGGAAGTGAAGGCAGTAATTCGATTACTCCACTTTGGCTTTGTATCAACATCTCTGCAACACCTGCTGTCGCACCAAAATTACCATCAATCTGAAACGGCGGATGAGTATCTAAAAGATTATTAAGCGTTGATTCTTTTAATAATTCTTGTAACAATTTATGTGCACGATTTCCATCTCTCAAACGAGCCCAAAAATTTATTTTCCAAGCTTTACTCCAACCCGTACCGCCATCACCACGAGTTTCTAATGTTTTTTTCATCGCCTCAACATAACTATCTTCCTCATCACTGCGGCCTGCTATAATCTGAGAACCAGGGTGCAACCAATGTAAATGATTAACATGGCGATGATGATTGTCACCTGTAATATCAAGTGTTATCTCATCACGCCACTCCATAAATTGACCGCCTAAACCAATTTGTGGACCAAGTAATCGACTTTTCGCACTTTTTATCTCTTCAATTTCAGAAGAATTTATATTTAAAATATTACTCGCTTCTATCACAAAATCAAATAATTCTGTAATAATAGCTTGATCAGCAGAAGTACCAAGCGTATAATTTCCATGTTCAGGAGAAAAAGATGGATTGGTAACTAATCTANCATCTCGCTCATCTTCCCACAAATTATCGACCCAAAAAAGTGCAGCATCAAGAATAGTTTGATAGCTATCTTCTAAAAAATTAATATCATTTGTAAATTGATAATGCTCCCAAATATGGTGTGAACACCACGCAGCTGCTGTTGGAAAATAAAATGCTGTATACCAATTGGCTGGAGCACTATTTCCCCAAATATTGTTTTCATGATTTATGGTCCATCCTCTAACATCACTGCCATCTTGCTTGCAATAATATTGTTTTGCAGTTATTGCGCCTCGTGGTGCCAAACTCTTAATATACTCTATCATTGGTAGATGGCAACTACTCAAATTTGTTTGCTCAGCAAGCCAATAATTCATCTGTATATTAATATTTGTATGATAATCAGAGTTCCAAGGATTATACAAACCCTGAGCCCAAATACCTTGTAAATTAGCTGGCATAGTTCCTTCACGAGATGATGAAATTAACAGATAACGACCATATTGAAAATATAAAAGTTCTAAATATCTATTCTCAAAATCTAAGTTTTTATTATCCCTATAATCAGAAAGTAACTGATCTGTTGGCTTTTCAACAACACTATCTATACCTCCGAAAGATAATTTCATATTATCATAAAGAGACTTATAATCTAAAATATGTTCTGACAATAAATCTTGATATGTAAAAGATGATGCTACTTTGAGATTTGATTTTACGGTATTTAAAGGATTTATATCAGAAAAATAGTTAAAACTATCATCCATACACATTTGATAATTTGTTGAAGCAGACATTAAAATTATAATCTCATCTGCATTTTCAACAACTATACTTGAACCATCTCTACTCAACTCTCCACCACTATTCAACACTTTAATCTGTTGAGCAAATTGCAAACCATCTTCAGTATGATCAGATGGAATACCTTGCATTGTAATTATATTATTTTCAGCATAAATATTCACATTAGGCTGAGCTGTATTCAACTTTATTACTCTAGAAATAGCTCCCTTTTTATCTGAAGAATATTTGATAACCATCACATTTTTAGGATGATTCATAAAATATTCACGATTAAAGCTAGTAACGCCCTTTTTGTAACTAACAGTTGCTACTGCATTGTCAATATCAAGTGTACGCGTGTAATATTCTATACTATCTTGAATAGAAAAAAGCTCCTCAATAGATATTTCGCTCAAAGTTTGATAAGAACCAAAATCATCTGTAACACCCATAGTGCCGTGAATGGCTTCTCTTAACTCCCTGTTTTCAGATGAATAATTATCTGTTATTAAATTTCCATCTTCATCAATAAAAGCAGATTTATTTTGAGTAAAATCACTCATTTTATCTTGTAACAATCGTCTTGCAGTTTGCAAAGAGCTACGATTTTCATCAGCTGTTCTATCGGGATGATGACCACCATTATAGTCAGGATTTTTTCCTGGTCCACCAGACCACACAGTGTGTTCATTGATTTGGATTTTATCAACCTCAACACCACCAAAAATCATACTTCCCATAAAACCATTACCAAGCGGCAAGGCTTCATTTTCCCAAGAATCAGCAGGTTCATTGTATACTAGATGTAATTTAGGCTGAGCTGTTTCTATTGATTTAGAATTATTACAAGAAGTAAAAACTATAGATATAAAAACTATAGCTAGTAGATAAGAATATGTCTTTGTCATTTAAAAAATTTTTAATTCTATATTTATTAGTAAAATTATATTACAGATAACAAACATAGTTTATAAAAATTTCACAATCAACAAATTAACAAGACTTTCTTTGAATTAAATCAGCATTTAAAATCATCTGAACAGTTGATTTATTAGGATCTTCAATTCTCTGAATCAGCAGTTCAATTGCCCTCTTCCCAATTTCGTGAGCAGGCTGTCTTACTGCAGTAAGAGGTGGATTTAGTGAGTTTGACCAATACATATCATCAAATCCAACAATAGCAATCTCTTCTGGAATTTTTAATCCCATTTTATGAATAGTTTCCAATGCTCCTAAAGTTATCAGATTGTTACCTGTAAAAATTGCATCAGGCGGATTTATTGAATTTAAAAGTTCATTACTTAAAGTTACACCACTTTTATGACTTGAGTCACCATATTTGATTATAGATTTATCAATCTTAATACCATACTTATTAAGAGCTGATATATATCCTTCTTCACGTTGCTTACTTGATGGAATTGCTGGTTTACCAGAAATATATGCAATTCTTTTATAACCAGATTTTATAATATGCTCAACTGCTAAAAAAGCTCCCCGTTTATTATCTACCAAAACTACATCAACATCAACATCAACATCTTTAAGTCCTCTATCGACACAAACTATAGGTAAACCACTTTCAATTACATTAATAATCTTTTCATCTTCAGCATTAACCGGTGCAACTATCATCCCATCAACAGCTTCTGCCATTAACATATCAATATATTTAGCCTGTTTCTCTTCATCTTGATTAAAATTACACATAATCAAAGCATAATTATTTTTATAGGCAATCTCTTCAATACCATTTAAAACATCGATATAAAATGGATTTTGTATATCTGGAATCAAAACTCCTAATAAATTACCAGAAGCAACAGTAGATCTTAATCGTTTGGCAACTCTACTTGGTTTATAATTTAATTCTTTTATTGCTTTTTGAACTTTTTTACGTGTTTCATCACCAACATTCGCACTATTATTAACTACTCGTGAAACCGTTACTACAGAAACACCAGCCATCTTGGCTATGTCTTTCATATTTGCCATAATACGATATTTTAAAAGGAAATATTTTTCATGAAAATACAGAAAACAATAATAAAAACATAACATTCTGTCTACTAACAAGTAGGTTTTGCATTTTACTGACTTAACTAGATATTAAAATTTTGCATTTTTTAAATATTTTTGTTAATTTTAGTGAATTAAACAATAAATTGTTTAATTATGATGAAAAATTTTACAAAAGTTGGGATACTTATTTTAGCTATCCTATTTAGTTTTAGCGTTAAAGCAGAACAATATCTTGATTTAACCGCTGTGGGAGGTGAGATAGTAATGAATCACCCTGATGTAGAAGCTGAGAAAGACAAAGATCAAGCCGAAAGGTGGATAACCGTCAATAATTTTGAAGCTATAAATACTAAAGATGGTAAATGTAATGGCGTTCCAGGTACCTTCAGCATGCTTACAGAGAGAACAATAGAATTTCATCTTGAAAAGTGTGATAAAATGGTTATAAATGCCAACATTGCTACAGGAAGAGGAGTTGATGTTACTATTAATGACGGAGATCCAATTAGAGTAGATGGAACAGGTTCATGTGAAGATTTTGAAATCTTCCCTGATAACCCTGAAGCTCCTATGGTAATAAAAGTAGAAGGAATACATAATAGGAATAAAGCTTATATATCTCTATTCTCATTTTATTATGAGGTAAAAGCTCCAAAAATTGAGAAATTCTCTGTTGAAGGGTTAGAGGCAGATATTGATGAAGCAGCAAAAACTATTACTCTAGAGTTACCTTTTGGTACAGATATAGATGCTATTGAACCAGTAGTTGTTATTGGTGGTACAGCAGAATCTTACTTACCAGCAGGAGCTCAAGATTTTAGCCAAGGATCTGTAACATATACTGCTAGTAATGATGATGAATCTATAGAATATACAGTTACCATAACTGCTGCAGATGCTCCAGATGAGAACAAATCTATATCATGGTTAACAATAAATGGTGACTTAACAACTATTGACGAAGATAGTGGAGAGATTACTTTAGAGCTACCTAGCTACAAAGGCCCACTTGCTGAATGGACTGTTGAATTTAATATAAATTCAGAAGTTGCTATTTCAAGCTTTAATTCTGGTGATGACTTTGACTTTGCGGCAAATCCTACACTAGAAATAGTAGTAACTGCTCAAGATGCATCAACAAAAACATATACTGTAACGCCTACAATATCTACAAAAAAGAACGTAGCAATATTAAGTGCAAATGGACAGGCTGAAAGCTATGATGACAAGCTACTTTCAGCTTTGGAAGATTATTATATAACTTTCTTAAAAGCTGAAGCATCTGCTCCTGATAACATTATTGAATTTTATGAAAATTATGACTTAATAATTCTGCACGCAAATGTTGGTGGAACAAATGCGACTGGTCTTGCTTCAGCTAATATGGTAGGAGTTAAGCCAATGATTAATTTAAAAGCCTACTTCTATAATGATGGTAGATGGTCATGGTCAGACGCTGGACCACAAAATGCACCAGCAGGCAGCTCAAGCGTTGAGGTTGAACCAGCATTACAGGATCATCCAATTTTTGACAATGTTGTATTTAATGAAAATACTTTAACATTTTATGACGGGTTGACAGAATCAAACGGAAATGCAATTCAATATGCAAGAGATTTAGATCTACTTTCAATGAATTCATATACAATTGGTGTATTTGGAGAGTCTGGAATACAAATGCATGAAATTCAAGAAAATATAGCTGCTAAATTCTTAATGATTGGATTAAGTATGGAGAATAATAATTACACTTTCTTTAATGAAAATGCTATTAATATTTTTAAAAATAGTGCAGCTTATCTATTAGACGATGAAGCAAAGTATGACTATAGTTCTAGTTCTGTAAAAATAGATAACAATGAATTAAACAAAGTATATTATAGCAAAGGAGTTATATACAACCCAGAAACTATAGATGTTGAAATATATGACATCTCTGGAAATAAAGTAGCTTCAGGAAATAGCGCAACAATTAATATATCTTACTTACAAGGTGGTGTATATATAGTTAAGAGTGATAGTTCTACAATAAAAATAGTTAAATAAAGAACTAAATATATAGTATAATAAAACCGCTAAAGAATTTTTCTTTAGCGGTTTTTATTTTTTATGATTTTACTTTATTTCTATTGAAAAACCATGTTATTAAAAATCCAACAAGAAAGATTACTGTTGTACCAATAACAATAGTAAGATTTGCATGAAAAGGACTTCTTAATTTTATTAAACCTCCTTTATTAAACCAAATTGGTGAAATGCTCAACCAAAATATTACTAAAACTCCTACCACTGTTCCTATAGCTGCTGCAATTTTGTCGGCTTTTTTAACTAAAAACCCTAATAAAAACAGTCCCAACATTCCACCGCTAAATATTGATGCTAACATCCACCATGCATCTAATGCACTTTTAACACCAGTCATAGCAATTCCAATAATTATTCCCAAAACTCCGAAGATAAAGGAGGATAAATATAAAACTTTCATTGATGAGTTTTTCTTACCTTCTTTTAAAAAATATCTATTATAATAATCAGTTAATATTATTGTTGCTGTACCATTTACACTTGTTGACACAGTGCTCATTCCTGCTGCAAAAATTGCGGCAACAAGAAGCCCTGTAACTCCTGCTGGAAGATTATTTACAATAAAATAGGGAAATACCTTATCTGCCATTTCTATAGAAGCTAATTCTGCAGGTAGCACTCCTGGATTTACTTTAAAATAAACATAAAGAGCTGTTCCTATCATAAAAAATACTAAGGACACAGGAACATAAAGTAAAGCTCCAAAAAGAGTAGAATTTTTAGCACCACGCAAAGATTTGGTAGTCATATAGCGTTGAACATAGTTTTGATCAATTCCATAGTTTTGAAGGTTAATAAACAAACCATAAACTAACATAACCCAAAATGTAGCTTCTGTAAAACCCATATCAAATGTTCCTAAGCTAAATTTATTCTCTGCTAAACCAATATCTACTATTGTTGAAACTCCACCAGGTATTCCAACAATAATGGTAATCAAACAGATGACTGCTCCAATTATAAGTACAATTCCTTGTATAGCATCAGTCCATATAACTGCCTGTATTCCACCAAGCATTGAATATACAATTATTGATATTCCGGTAACAATAATAATTGAACTTATACTCCAACCTAACATAGCATTTAGCGGCAATGCTAAAAGATATAATATAGAACCTGTCCTCATTAATTGGGTTAAAATATAACACAATGAAGCATATACGCGAGCCCAAGCTCCAAATCTTACTTCTAGATAATTGTAAGCAGAAATACTGTTTAAACTACGATAAAGTGGTACAAAAAACTTTATTGCTAAAATAGCTGCAATAGGAATTGAAAGACTAAATACAAATGCATTCCAATTTGATTGATAAGCATTACCTGGCAGGGCTAAAAAACTAATACTACTAACATAAGTAGCAAAAAATGACATACCAACAACCCAAGAAGGAAGTTTCCCCCCACCTGAAGTATATTGCTCAGGATTCTTATTTTTAAAATAAAAAGTTGCTCCAAATATGACAATACCTGCCATATAAACAAAAAATATTGCTAAATCTAAAACTGGTAGCTGCATAATTTCATATTTTTAAAATAAATTCAAAGACTTAAGATTAGCTTCAATTATATTTCTCTCCTCATCTTTAAATTTGTGGAATGGATCAGCAATATAATCATCACAAATTCCCATAACAGAAAGTGCAGATTTTAAACCTTTTAAATAACTTGAACCATACTTTCCAACTGTATAAATAGATGAACTTATTTTCATAATTAATTCTTGATATTTTATAATTTCATCAATATTTCTACTCTCTGCAGCTTTATACATATCCACATACAGCTTAGGGAACATATTAGCACCACCATTAACTCCACCATTGGCACCCAATAAAACTGCTTCTGCTGTTATCTCTTCAGGACCCATAAATAATTCAAAATCTTCACGCTCTTTTACTAAATGTTGAACACTTCTAAAATATACAGCATTGGCAGAACTATCTTTTAACCCTCTAATATTCTGCAGCTTTGAAAGCTCTTTTACTGTTGCAGGTTCTATAACAACCTTTGTATGAACAGGCATATTATAAAGATATAGTGGTAAAGGCATTCGTTCATTTAAATTAGTATAATACTCTATCAGTTCTGGCTGACCCGATGAATAATAAAAAGGTGGTGCTGCTACAACTGCATCTGCTCCTTTTAATGCAGAAAAATCAGCTAATCTAACACTTTCATCAATTGATGTGTCAGTTATTCCAACTAATAAAGGTACTCTACCATTTACTAATGAAGCAACTCTTTCAACTAATTCATATCTTAGTTTATAACTTATGTTTGAAAATTCGCCAGTAGTTCCAAGAATAAATAAACCTGAAACACCGCCTGATAATATATGCTCAACTAAGCGCTCTAAACCTTCTACATCAAGTTTATCAATGTTTTTCAAAGGTGTAATCATTGGTGGAACAATACCACGCAATGGCTTTGATAAAAATTCATTTCTCATTGTATTAATATTTTTTAATGTCCGTTAAATAAAATATATAAGAATATCATCACTGCAAAAAGTGATATCCATAACCATTTTTGATTTATACTTGCAAAATATGGTGCTAAACTCTTCTCACTAACAAATTTTGATTTTTCATCCATATCTTTTAAGATAAATGAAATTACAACTGCAAATATTGAAAGCAATACAAAAAGATAAAAAGATAATAGTAAGAAGTGTGGCCAAAAATCATATTTTTCAACTGGAAATACCCACAGATATAACATTCCAACACCTATACTTATAACAGTTCCAAAAGTCAAAGTAAAATTTGCAGCTTTTTTTGTCATCCATGAACCAAGTGTTCCATAAAGAAAAACAACAGCCATTGGTGGTGCTAAAAAACTTAAAACAGCTTGAAAAATATCAAATAAATTTAATCCTGATATTTTATTTATAGCTAACGTTATTGCTACTGAAATTATAGCACCTACTAAAGTTACCCATCTCCCAATTGCGATTATTTGCTTACTTGAAAGCTCTTTTTTACTCTTTTCAATATAAATATCCATTGTAAAAACAGTGCTTAAAGAGTTTAATGCTGAGTCAATAGTGCTTACTAATGCTGCAATCAAAACTGCTATGACTAAGCCAACCATCCCTGAAGGGAATAAATTTGTTACCATAGTCATATAAGCCTCATCAGGATTTGATAAATTTGGAAAAAGTACAAAACAGATTATTCCAGGAAAGATAAATAAAGCAACATCTAAGATTTTTAACCATCCTGTAAAATTTGCTCCTTTTTGTCCTTGCTCTAAACTTTTTGCACCCAAAACAGACTGAACCATAGATTGATCTGTACACCAGAACCAAATACCCATTACGGGATATCCCAATATTATTGCATGCCACGGATATTCACTATCAGTTAATGGCCTAAAAAGATTCCAATAGTGTGACGGGGTTGATGATATTATTGTAGAAACTCCACCTGCCTTATTTATTCCAAAAACAACTAGCAACAAAGAAACTATAATTAATAGCAACATCTGAAAAACATTTGTATATGCAATTGTTTTTAATCCACCTGCCATCGTAAAAAATATAGATATTGCTAATAACAAAAAGGCTGATAACCATAAAGGCAGTCCTAAAACTTGACCAATTAAAATTCCTCCTGCATACAGAGTTAGTGCTAACCATGAAATTAAAATTGTTAATATTGAGTACCAGGCCAAAATATTTCGAGTTGAAGAACCAAAACGACGCCCCATAAACTCAGGCAAAGTCTGCACTCGTGCTCCTAAATATCGAGGTGCAAAATAGGTTGCCAACAAGAAAATAAAAATAAATGCATACCACCCAAAATTTCCAGCTACAACACCTGAAGTATATCCAATACTTGCTGAAGCAATTAACATAGATGGACCAACATTTGTACCCCACATTGTAAATCCAATGCTTTGCCATTTTAAATTATTTCCAGCTAAAAAAAGATGTTCTGAATCTCCTCGTTTTTTTCCAAAACTTGCCCAATATCCTATTAAAATAACTACAACAAGATATATAGCAACAACAATAAAATCAGGAAGTGTCAAAAGTTTATATACATCACTCATAATCCAAAATTATTTCATAATATCTAAAGGTAATTTATAGTCCTCTAAAATCTCTTTAATCTTAACAGGCCTCTCTTCTTTCATTGCTGTTTCCATTGCCATCAAAAGCACAACAGTACCAATTCCCTCCTGCAAATCTGGCTTAGCAATAAAGTCATTAAATAAAGATTGTGTGAAATATTCAAAATAGTTTTGATACTCCCCTGCATGATGACTCTTTCCCTCAAATCTAAAATAATGCTTAAGTTTATCCTCCCAAGTTATAGTTCGTTCTTCACCACTTTTATCATGTATAGCATATCGCAAATCCATATAATCTGCTTGGCTTGCACCTTCTGTACCTCTGAGAATACAACTCATTTCACTATCACGGCTAACTGGCTGAATAGGGCATGTATAAACTCCACTAACACGAGCTATACGCCCATCTGAAGCTTTTAGCACAAAATGCATAGTATCAAAGTTTTTTAAACCATGCTTTCTACCATTTTTACTCAAATACCCATAACCCATAACTTCTGTTATATTGGGTAAATACCAACGGATTAAATCTACTGGATGACTTAATCCCCCTAAAAGCCACTTAAAACTCTTTTCTAACGACCAACTTTTGTCTAAAAACCATCTATGATCAGCATGGTAATAAGCCTCAATAGTTTCTAATTCTCCTATCAAACCTTCTTCATAATCTTTTCTTTGACGCTTCATCGGTTCAAAAAATCGTGAACTTTGACCCACAAAAACTCTTCTATTATATTTCTTACTCTTTTCTAAAAGATTTAAAGCATCTGATAAATCATTAAGTAATGGTTTGGTGCAAATTACATGTTTATCTGCCTCTAAAGCTTGTAGTATATGCTGTGAATGAAGTTTGTCGGGTGTATATATTGCAATTGTATCAATATCTTTATTAGATAACATCTCTTCATAACTCAACGTGTAATTATGAAAATCAAACTCTTTGCTTCTAATTTTACATTGATTTTCATCAATATCGCAAAGCATTTTTAAATTAATAAAATCACTATTTAATGCTGCAGAGATAGCACTGCGCCCTTCGCCTAATCCTAAAATGCCTAAATTTATTTTTTTACTCATAATATCATTTATAAAAGATGAGTTATTTTATAATTTTATCATACTTCTTTTTCAAATAGTGATATTTTTTCTCCAATCCTGCACTATTTTTAATTTCATCACTAACTACTGGACCATTATTTTCCCACTCATTACCTGGACCAGGCGTATTTGAGAAAAATTTATCTTTTTCTGTCCAATTATCAATTGCTCGAATGTATGAAGAACCTTCATCAAAGTAGATATATTGATGATGATCAGGAATATGAGCATATGGTGCTTTTAGCAAATTAAATATTGAGTTTTTCTCAATAACAGTATTAGGTTGTGCCGAAAGAGTATAAACGCCACCAACATCATATAACATTCGTGCAAAGTTGTATATCTTGTTAGCATAGACGCGATTATTTTTCATTGCATTTACATCTTTTGTCCAACCCCACCCCAACGAAATTGCACTATAATTAACCCCATTTATCTCATTATGAGAAATATCTATATTATGAGCATATCCAACACCAATACCAACACAACCCCAATCTTCATTTGTGGCATCAACTATTAAATTATTCCATATTTTTTCGTATCGACACAACTCTCTTTTATCAATAGGGTTGTAAGGGAAATGATTTTCAAAACCTAAGTCACCAAAGAATCCAAGTTGAATTGCTGTTCCGCCTATATCGGTTAATATATTACCTTCAATAAGATTATTGCTCGTGCCTTTAATAAAGTCTATGCCTGTAGCTGCTAAATGGCGAAAATCACAATTTTCAATCTTTAAGTTTTGAGCATATGATACTTCTATTGCCGCTGATTGACGCCCAGTCCATGCTAAATTACATAAATCAGCTTTTTCAGGTGTCCCTTTTATATCAAGATTATAAGCCTCTAAAATATACATCCCTGCTTGAAGCGGTACATGTCCTTTTAAAGAAGGGCGAAGCCAACTTGTATGTTGAAATGAGATATTTTCAAAGTTAATATATTTTACTGGATAATCAGCTGTACCTGATATTGTTACCAAATTTTCTAAATAAGGAACAACAATTTTCGAACGATTTAACTTTTCACCTTTTCGAGGCCAATAATATATTTTTCCGTTATCCATATCAGCATACCACTCACCTGGATTATTTAAAAATTTTATTGAATTAGCAAAATAAAATGCAGAGTTGCCATTTAAGTTTTTTTCACCATCAATAAATGGTGCTGGCCAAGGATGCTGGAATTCAATTCTACTCTCTGGCTGATGAAACTTAACGCCAGTACTATCTCCTGAATGAATAAAATCTCGAACACGTAAATTTGCAATTGCCCACCACTGTAGAATTATAAACTCAAAATTATCATTTGATGAAAACTCAAAATCTTGTTTTGGTATCCACATTATTTCATTTTCCTTATCAACAGAAAGGATACGTTGAAGAGGCTCACTATCTAGAGTTGATGCGCGTTGAGTCTTTTTATTATCAACCCACATTTGACGAAACAGAAGGCGGTTACCTCCTACTTTTGGAATATCTGCTACCCAAATTTTAGATTCTGCACTATTAGGTATCCCATTAACTTTAGAATCCAATATCTTCCAATTTTTTATCTCAATACCACCACTAATTACTGCTGAACTCTTACCATCTGTTTTAAAAGTGGTTGGTGAAGTTACTGTGCCGGAATCTTCTGGTCTAAAAAGTAAAGGTTCATCTAAAATATATTCCCCCTCTTTAAGAATTATTGAAATTCCATCAGATATTTCGGTTGAATTCAAACGTCTCAATTCACGTGCTTTCCGTTGTGCAAGATATATAGATTTATAAGGATTTTGTTTTGTTCCATCCCCAGAATCATTACCATTGGGCGATACCCAAATTTCATAACCATATAAAGGTAAAACTAAAAGCAGTGAAAACGTTATCAAAATTGTTTTTAAAAAATTCATCATAACAACATAAATATTTTATTCTTGAAAAATATTCTTTAAATAAGCTACATTTGCACCAAAGTTGCCAACAACATTGCGAGGCTGTGTAGCATCACGAGAACGTTCAACAACTAACCAACCGCTCCACTCCATCTCATCCAACGTCTTTTTTATAGAAACCAAATCTATATATGGATCATTCTCAATCCAAACACTATCTTTTCCAGATGCATGAATCATTGCTATACGCTCCTTTCCCATTATTTTTAATTCATCACAAATATCTAAGCCATTGTCAATTGCATTGGCAAAATTAAAGTAACTTTTAATTGCTGGTGAATTAATTTCATCAATAAATTCTGCTTCTTTTCTTGCATCATAAGCTGTTTCGATAGCAATAACAACACCTGCAGCTTCTGCTTTTTCTCCTAAAAGTTGTAAACGTTCAATCATCGGTGCACGCTTTTCTGGAAATTTCAATAAATCTCCTTCCACTCCCAATGGTAAAAAACCAACTTTTACGTCCATCATAACCATAGTATTAATACCGTCATCCATAAATCTTTCAATACCATCACGTAGAGCAAAATCTTGTGCATAAAAACCTGACCACGCTATAGAGCTTATCTTAACTCCCATCTCAGAAGCCTTATCTTTAAAAACTTTCCTATCAATGGGATTTGTCAACTTATTATCAAAAGTAGGTCGATTACCAATTCCTCCTAAATCAAGTTCAACACCATCGGCTCCAATCTCTTTTGTACGCTCAAATGCTCCAAGCTTTTGTCGTTTTAATATCATCCAGTCACAAACAGCAACTTGATATTGAGGCTCTTTACTTTCTTTCTTATTTTGGTTTTTAACATTCAAAACAACAATTGAAAGTAAAAAAACCAAGACTAAAATCAATATATTCTTTCTCATAAATAAGCAATAATTAAAAACTCTATCTATTTAAAAACTCATTCCATATTTTCTCTAACTCTTCAAAACTTTTGACAGCGCCTTTTGGTAATAAATCAGGATTATCACCAAAGACTTGTAACTGCTCAATAGATTCTTCTACAAAGCTACTTTCATCCCAAGTTCCATCAGATTTTTTTAATGATTTTAATGATAAATGTTTGCTCATAAAATCATACATAGCATATCTTTTTGATGGCCCATAATCATGACCTTCATCTTCAAAATGTGCATTTTTTATTATGCTTTTATCATCTGTATAAAAACCATATATTCGTTTTACAAATGGATATTCAACATCAGGTACTGTATGACTCCAATCACCTCCATCGGAGATGATTAATTGAGGTTTTGGTGCAAACATTGATGTGATTTCAACATTTGTTGTTCCTCCTCCACAAAGATGAATCGGTCGCCCACTTTCACAAGGGCAACCACCAGAAAAGAATGATGAAAGCATAACAGCAGGCACACTAACTGTATATCTTGAATCTAATGCAGTTAGAAACATAGTTTGACTACCACCTCCGCTTCCACCAGTTATTCCAACTCGCGAAGAATCAGCGTTCTTCAACGTTAAAAGATAATCTAAAACACGAAAACCATTGACAATTTGCATAACCATAGCCATACTTGTACGATGAGTGGTTGATTTAAATTGCAAAACAGATTCACCCCAAGCAAAAAGATCATAAACCATAACGATAGCTCCCATCTCAGCAAGAATAGCAGCCCTGGCTTGAATGTCTTTGTTATATCTTCCATTTCCAAAATGGCCATTTGGTGAAACAATTATAGGTACTTTTCCTTTTAACTTTGATGGTTTATAAACCGAACCAAAAATATATACACCAGGTAGTGTCTCTAATGCAACATTTTCAACACTATAATTTTTGTATTTTCTCTTCTTAGTAATAATAGCTTTAGAAGCATCCCATTTGGGCATTTTTTCTAAATCTAATGCTTTTAACATACAATCATAAAGCTCTTCTCTTCTGTTTTCCCACTCATCTTTATTATCATACAATTGTGATAACTCATAAAGAAGTTCTGCACCCTCTTCTGGCATTCGCTTATGATATGCAAAAGGAACTATTTTATATGTATCATCACCATCCTTTTCAAAAGTTAAATCTAAAGGCCCTAAAAGATTTCTAAGAGTTACCTCTGCATCTGATCTAAATCGCCATAAAGCAAAGTCTATAACCTCATCATTCATCCATCTTTTTGAAATAATCACCTTTTTATTAAATCGTGATTCAAACTCTTTAACAACTTCTGTTAAAGAGAGACGATAACTATCTTCATAATTTTGAGAGGTACTATTAAAAATCATTCCTAAAGTAATCGTTAATATTATAATAACTCTTTTTGCAATCATCATTACGGTGCTGTTTTAAATATTAATTTAATGGCCATTTTTCATCAATAATAGATGAAAGTTTTAATTTTGAACAATCTACTTTTACATATTTTATAAATTCTCTTCTCCAAG
>JGI24708J26588_10001998_pt1 | contig 15766 bp, 8 predicted proteins | sample BioPla1DNA2_FD_26588 | JGI IMG/M metagenome (IMG submission 26588) | reverse complement strand
TGATTATTTTACCATTAATCAGTAAAGGAGCGCAGTCATTATTCCCTATGCTTTCAATATCAGCACCCATCATTCGAAGTGGGGACATAATTCTTCCCATAGGTCTTTTCCGAATGGAAGCATCACCGGTTATGGTGGTGGTAAAGTTTTGACCGCTTAAAATTCCGGAGATCAATCGCATTGTTGTACCGCTGTTACCAACATCAAGAGTTTCTTTTGGTCGAGTTAATCCATGCAATCCCTTTCCATGGATTGTTACGGTACGTGATTTGGGCTGGTTAGTAATTTCAATACCTAATTGGCGGAAACATTGAATGGTGGAAAGGCAATCGGCCCCTTGCAGAAAGTTTGAAACTTCAGATCTTCCCTCAGCTAATGCACCGAACATAACGGCACGATGGGAAATGGATTTATCTCCCGGCACGGTAATTTCTCCTTTTAGTGGTCCAGCTTTATGATAAATCATGTTTTCTCTCCTTACCTTACGTAAATGTTATAATGAAAATGATTCAGTACGTTGACAGCTTTATCAGCGCTTTCTTGATCATAAAATTCGATTCGAAGAACTCCTTCTGCAAATTCTCTATTATGAATGATACCAATATTTTTAATACTAATCTGATTGACTGCTAATTGTGTCGCAATCGTTGCAATTGCACCAGCCTCATCTGTGATATCAAGATAGATTTCATAAACTCTTGCTAGAATTCCTTTTGCAGTATTTGGAATACTACTTCGATAATCACTGGCCGTATCAAAAATCTGATATAGATAATCTTCATCCTTCTGGGAGAGGGCGTTGGAGAATTCTTTTAAGGATTCTATGTAGTTATTCAGAAGCCTGCGGATACTTGTAGAATTGGTTAGGCAGATGTTTTGCCACATAATAGGGGAAGAGGAGGCGATTCTTGTGATATCTTTAAAACCTCCTGCAGCCAAAATTCTCATTTTCTCTGATTTGTCATCGGAATTACGGACAAGATTTACTAATTGCGCAGCGATGATATGTGGCAGATGACTAATTGTAGCTGTTATCTCATCGTGTTCCTTGGCTTCTAGAAGTACTGGAATAGACCCCATAAGTGAAACAATATGTTTTAACTTTGCGACTTTATCCTGTGATACTTTCTTTGTCGGCGTTAGGATATAATATGCATTTTCAAGAAGAAGTGCATAGGAATTATGGTATCCTGTTTTCTCAGATCCGGTCATCGGATGGCCACCGATAAACTGTGCTTCCAAGTTTAGTTGCTCAACTTCACTATGAATATTTCCTTTTACACTACCAACATCGGTTAGTATACATTCTGGTTTTATGATAGGTTTTAACTTATGAAGATAAGCAATATTAGCCAATACTGGTGCACATAAGAATATGATATCACAATCCGAAAAGCCTTCTTCAAGAGACTTTGTAACATTATTTAAAACTTTATCCGATAAGGCAGCTTGTAAATCTGAATTAGCTTTATCTGTATTATGATCATAGGCAATTAAACGTATCTTGCTATTAATATTCTTAAGTGCTCGGGCGATAGAGCCCCCAATTAAGCCCAAACCAATAAATCCAATTTGAAGGTCAGCAATGTTATGGCAAATGCGACCTTCGTCATTGGAAATACCCTGCACTTTATTTTTATTATTATTTGAATGAAAGACAGAATCCTGCATGAGGCCTCCTTTAAATTTTCTTTCCCATAAGATGTATAAAGGGCTTTAAATCTTCGGTGAGTTGCTCGAACTGTTCGAAGGTTAATGACTGCGGGCCATCGGAAAGAGCGCTAGAAGGATCTGGGTGGGTTTCTATCATTAATCCGTCTGCACCTGCTGCGATTGCACTTCTGGAAAGTGGGTTAACGTATGCTCTTACACCGCTTGCATGGCTAGGATCAACGATAATTGGAAGATGGCTTTTCTCTTTGATCACTGGTACAGCACTGATGTCAAGAGTATTCCGGGTAGCGGTTTCAAACGTACGGATACCGCGTTCGCATAGGACCACATTGGGGTTACCTTCTGCCAAAATATATTCTGCAGCATTAAGCCATTCATCTATGGTGGCAGAGAGGCCTCTTTTTAATAAAACTGGAAGACCAGTTTTTCCGACTTCTTTTAATAGGTAGAAGTTTTGCATATTCCTTGCGCCAATCTGAAGCATATCGACACATTTAACGGCGGCTTCGATAGCGGTAAGGCTAGTTACCTCACACACAACCGGTAATCCGGTTTCTTCTTTGGCTTTTTTCATGAATTTTAAACCCTCTTCTTCTAAACCTTGAAAGGAATATGGAGAAGTTCTAGGTTTAAATGCGCCACCTCGAAGGATATGAGCACCGGCTTTCTTGATAGCATGCGCCGTAGTAATAAGTTGCTCTTCGCTTTCAACTGCACAGGGACCAGAGAATGTAACAAAATTATCACCACCGATTTCTACATTGCCTACTTTTACAACGGTTGGCTCTGGATGAAATTTTTTATTTGAAAGTTTGTAACTCTCCGTTACTGCAACTATTTTATCTACCTCATCAAATGACTCTAAGTTTTGATTTTGTAGCTTGGTTTTATCCCCAACAACTCCGATAATCGTTACTTCCTTACCATCAGAAATATGAGCATCCAATCCGTTAGCTTCAATTAATTCTTTTATTTTTAGGATGGAGTCTTGTTTTGCACCTGGTTTCATAACTATAATCATATTTAAAATCTCCTTATTTGTCTTGTGAATTATTGTGTTTATAATAAAGTAGTATATCTATTATTATCAAAAAAGTTACATTATGTTTGACTTATCAATACAAGCTAAAATATTTATTTAAGTATACTCTCGATATTTTGATATGTCAATACTCTATTACTTTAAAGTGTTACGGTTTAAAGTGTGAAAATTAAATTTTTGTTAAAATATGATAAAACAGTTGTAATATTTATGTTATTCTTGTAAAATATACTTAGAAGCATTTCTATAGTGATTTCTAATATTTTATTGATGTAACAACACCCAGCTTTATGCGACGGATGCAATCCGATGGTGGGATCAGGCCACACTGGACTAGACACCAAATGAGATTAGCGTTTACAAACATTTAATATGACATCGTGAGCTTGACCTAAAATATTAGCTCGCTAGCTCCTGCTATTACTACTATAAAATGTATTGGAGGAATCAGTATGAATGTTTATACTTCGGAAAAGATAAGGAATGTTGTTTTGTTAGGCCACGGAAGCTGTGGCAAGACTACTTTAGTCGAAGCCATGGCGTACACAACAGGTATACTTAAACGTCAAGGAAAAGTTGAAGAAGGGAACACCATTAGTGATTACGACAAAGAAGAACAGAAAAGATTGTTCACAATCAGTACAGCAGTAGTACCAATTTTATATGAAGACATTAAGATTAATTTTTTGGATACCCCTGGATATTTTGATTTCGTTGGGGAAGTTGAGGAAGCACTTGCTGTTGCTGATGCGGCGGTTATCGTAGTTTCAGCTAAGGCAGGAGTAGAAGTGGGAACCATGAAAGCATGGGATTTCTGTGAAAAGTATAATTTACCAAGAATTTTCTTTGTAACAGATATGGATGACGATAATGCAAGTTTTCGTAAAGTAACTGAAAGGTTAACAGAGCTTTATGGTAAGAAGATTGCACCATTTCATATTCCCATTAGGGAAAATGAAAAATTCGTTGGTTTTGTTAACGTAGTAAAAATGGGTGGTAGAAGATTTACTACAGCAAGTAATTATGAGGAATGTGATATTCCAGAATATAGTAAGGAAAATCTCTCTCAAGTGCGTGAAATATTATTGGAAGCTGTAGCTGAAACCAGTGAAGAATTATTAGAGAAATATTTTTCTGGTGAGGAATTTACACAGCAGGAGATTTCACAAGCACTTAGAAATAATGTAATAGATGGCACCGTTGTTCCTGTAATGATGGGTTCAGGCCTGAATGCTCAGGGTACTACCATGTTATTGCAGGCGATTGAGAAATATTTCCCTAGCCCAGCTAAGACAAGCATAAAAGGAAAGAATGTAAAGACAGGACAAGAGGTCGTGATAGATTGTGATGATAAGAAGCCGTTTTCTGCTAGAGTCTTTAAGACAATTGCGGATCCATTCATCGGTAAATTCTCCTTATTTAAAGTGTGTTCCGGTGTAATCAAATCGGATTCAACTATCTATAATGCGAATAAGGAAACTGAAGAGAAAGTTTCTCGTTTGTATGTATTAAGGGGTAAAGATCAGATTGAAGTTAAAGAACTTCGTGCTGGTGATATAGGTGCTCTTGGTAAATTATCGGATACTGTTACTGGAGATACCCTTTCAACGAAATCGGATCCGATTATTTATGATCCAATTACTGTATCTACACCTTATACCTATATGCGATTTAGGACAAAGAATAAGGGCGATGATGATAAAGTATCCCAGGCTTTGGCGAAACTCATGGATGAAGACTTAACGCTAAAGGTAGTTAACGATAAAGAGAACCGTCAGACATTACTATATGGTATTGGTAGCCAACACATAGAAGTGACTGTTAGTAAGTTATTGAATAAATATAAAGTTGATGTAGAAATAATGAAACCTAGAATACCTTATCGTGAAACCTTACGGAAAAAGGTACTAGTACAAGGAAAGCATAAGAAGCAATCCGGTGGACATGGTCAATATGGTGATGTTCATATCGAATTTGAGCCATCTGGAAATCTGGAAGAAGCTTTTGTATTCGAAGAGAAAATCTTTGGAGGTGCAGTTCCTAAGAATTACTTCCCGGCAGTTGAAAAGGGAATTGCAGAATGTGTTCTAAAAGGTCCGCTCGCTGGTTACCCAGTAGTAGGATTGAAAGCGACCTTAGTGGATGGTTCCTACCACCCAGTTGATTCCTCGGAAATGGCTTTCAAGTTGGCAACGATTCAAGCTTTTAAACAAGGATTTATGAAAGCTTCTCCTGCATTGTTAGAGCCAATTGTTTCTCTAAAAGTTATTGTTCCAGATAAATTTACTGGAGATATTATGGGTGATTTAAATAAGCGCCGAGGTAGAGTACTTGGTATGAATCCAATTGAAGGTGGTAAGCAGGAAATTGTTGCAGATATTCCTTTATCCGAACTTTATGGATACTCTACAGATTTGCGTTCCATGACCGGTGGAATTGGGGACTTCTCCTATGAATTTGCCCGCTATGAGCAAGCTCCATCAGATGTTCAACAAAAAGTTATAGATGAAAATATGAAGCAAGAAGAAGGAGCGTAATTTAAAAGGCAATGATTAATTAATATTATCCAATAGCATCGATTATGAAATCCTTTGGTAGTGATACACATTGGAGATCATAATCGATGTTTATTTGTGCAACTTAGAGAGATGGAAATTAAATCCTAGTATGATTATAGACATATTTGAGCATAAGAATAATAAATGACTTTAGTAAGATTTCCATGTAAAAAGTAATATCATTTTGTTGCATTAGAAACAGGATTAGTAGAAGTGAATTTGCTTATTAAAATATCTAATAGATAAGATACTTGAAATTCTGCCATTGTTTCGATATTATAAATGAGTGATTGTTATTAATAGTTACTATATTCAATTAATTACATACACCTAATCTCATGGGAGGAAAGAGTAAGTAATTATTTTAATATATTGCAGATAGTAATCCCAGATTATATCTACCAAATTATACGTTACGAAAAGGAGAGTATTTATGGAAAGATTCTTCAAACTTAAGGAAAACGGTACAAAAGTTTCTACGGAAATTACTGCCGGTATTACTACCTTCTTTGCAATGGCTTATATTATATTCGTTAATCCACAGATGCTTGAACAGACAGGGATGCCATATGGGGCAGTGTTTCTTGCAACAATCATAGCAGCTGTTATAGGCACATTGGTAATGGGACTATTTGCAAATGTTCCTTATGCACAAGCTCCTGGTATGGGACTTAATGCATTCTTTACTTTTACCGTTTGCTTCGGACTTGGTTATTCATGGCAGCAAGCATTGGCAATGGTATTTCTATGTGGTGTTATTAATATACTGATTACGGTTACGAAAGTTCGTAAGCTTATTATCAAAGCAATACCAGAAAGCTTACAGCACGCTATTAGCGCTGGTATTGGTGTTTTTATTGCTTACCTTGGATTATTAAATGTGGGAATAATTAATTTTGATGCTGGAATTCCAAGTCTTTCCTATTTTAATGACCCAGCTATACTTCTTGCTATTATTGGTATTATTATTACCTTGGTTTTACTTATATTAAATGTAAAAGGCGCCATTATGATTGGTATTATCGCAACAACTATTATCGGTATTCCAATGAACGTCACAAAGTTGGACTTTGATTCATCTATTGGAGTGGCAGAAGCTTTTTCACAACTAGGAATTACCTTTGGTGCAGCATTTAGTAAAGAAGGACTTCCTTCCTTATTTAATGATATTTCCAAACTTCCTACAGTTCTTATGACTATTTTTGCTTTTAGTTTATCAGATACATTCGATACCATTGGTACATTTATTGGAACTGGTAGAAGATCCGGTATCTTTGATGAAGCAGATGAAAGAGCATTAGAAGAAGGTGCTGGATTTAAGTCTAAGATGGACAAGGCTTTATTTGCCGATTCTATTGCTACAAGTATTGGTGCTATTTTTGGTACATCCAATACAACTACTTTCGTTGAGAGTGCTGCTGGTATTGGTGCAGGTGGACGTACCGGTCTTACTTCAGTAGTTACAGCTGCTTTATTCATCCTTAGTATATTCCTTGCACCGATTGTAGGTATTGTTCCTGACCAGGCTACTGCACCGGCTTTAATAGCTGTTGGAATTATGATGCTTTCATCTTTGAAAGAAATCGACTGGAGCGATTTAGATGTTGCAATCCCTACATTTTTTGCTAGTATTTTCATGGGATTAAGCTATAGCATTTCCTATGGTATTGCTGCTGGCTTCATCTTCTATGTAATTGTTAAGCTCAGCAAGGGTAAGGCAAAAGAAATCAATCCTGTACTATGGGTTTCAACTATATTATTTATACTTAACTTCATTATTCAGGCACAATTATAATAAAGAACTTTCAAATGTAAATATTACGATAATTATAAAACCCACCTTTCTATGGTGGGTTTTTTGATGCATAATAATAGTATAAACAATACTTAGGCAACATCCTAGTATCTCTTTTAAGCGATATAACTAGATTGTTCCATTCTACGTATTCCCAGTGCAATCCGTAGAAGCATATATACAACCAACCTAATAGAAAACTTCAATAAGAACTTAAAGCGTGGCACTAAACGTAAAGAACAGTTTCCAAATGAGGATTCTCTAGATAGATATGTTTGTAGTTATTGTATTGATTATAACCAAAAATTCGTTATCAGAATACATAAAGGTTTTGCAATGGCTCAAGCAGAATTATATGAAATGTTTGAAAACTAACAAATAAATACAAGGGGTAGTTTACACAAACTTCTTGACGCTACCTGCTATAATTCTATAGTTAGGAGGAATTAATTGATGACGACTATACCTCTTATATATTCGATTACAATGTTTACAAAATGGGGCAGTGGAAGAGTAGTTGTGAGGATAATATAAGAAAAATAAGAAAGCTAGCATAGTACCTTAGAAAGGGTATGCTAGCTTTTGAATTATATTTAAGATGGTTACGTTTCAAAACAGGTCGTGTTAATTGTTGAGTTATTTAATATAATCTTCTTATTAAGTACACATAATGTTTATTTAAATATTATTTCAACTAGTTGTTATCTACCGTTTCTTCATCTTTCTCACCGATGGAAAGCAGGAGATTTAATACGATACCAACAATGGATGCGGTAGCCAAGGCTGGGATCTCTATTCCAAACATAGGGATCATTCCGTTACCTGTAAATCCGTAGGTTCCACCTAATCCAATGATGAGTATGATTGCAATTATCGCTAAATTCTTAGATTTGAACATATCTACTTTACGATCCATCATAATCGCAATACCCTGAGCTCCTATAACACCATATAGGTATATGGAAAGTCCTCCAATTACTGCTGTTGGGATGGAGTAGATTATGTTAATCAATGGTGTGATGCAGGAAATAATCATGGTGATGATTGCCGCAGCGATTAGTACTGGTATAGAGAAGACCTTAGAAATTGCCATTGTACTAATATTCTCACCATAGTTTGTACCAGCAGGACCACCGATGAAACCAGATATGATATCACCAAGACCATCACCAATTAAATTCAATCCAAGTTTGTCAGCAATATTATATTTTTTCTTACTGCCTTTTTTCTTAGCTAAATCATTAACATAGATATCTAGCTGGTAGATATGTGCGGTAGACTCTGGAATTGTTGCGATTGCAATCGGCATAATCGCAGCAACAGCAGCCCAGGATGGTTTAGGTAATGTAAATTCTGGTATGGATAAAATTCCTTCTGATTGAACTGTATTAAATACTATAAAAGGAACACCAGAAACCTTTCCGATAATGGCTGCTGCTATATAACCCGTAAAAAGACCAAAAAGAATAGGCAACTGAGATAGCCTGCCCTTCAAATATACGGAATATATAATTGTTGAAAATAAAGTGATCATGGAAATAATCCATGCCATATTCTGTGCTAATGCTGTATCATAACCTGTTGGAACAGCTGCTGCATTCTCAAGTGCATTTTTTGCAAGAGATAAACCGATAATAATTGCAATACTTCCAGTTACAGTAGGTGGAAGGATCTTATCAATAGTTTTTCTACCGGTTTTTTGAATGAGTAAACCAGCAACGATAGAAACTAAACCTGACATTATAATACCAAATTGTGCAATGGAGATTTTATCGTTTAGACCTAAACTGGAAAACTGTTCTGCCCCCATAATAGAAGCAATAGCTGCGATATAAGAAAAACTGGAACCATAGTAGAGAGGAATCTTTCTCCCTGTAATAAGAATGAAACAAAGAGTGGAAAGACCACTAGCAAAGATTGTTGTTGAAACGTGAAAACCAGTAATTAATGCAACTAATACGGTTGCTGGGAACATTACAACAATTTGCTGCAATGCAAAGAAGATAAGTTCCACAAACGGTGGACGTTCATCAGGCAAATAGCCGACGGGTTGTTTCTTTAAAGACATAATATTCTACCTCCTGAGATTTTTTATATTTAACCACATTTTAGCCGATTTGTAAAGAGGGAATTTGAATTATTTTTTAAATAAATTAAATAATCACAAAAATTTAAACACTTTTTACAATAAATGTATTATTAAAACGAATATATAGATTCGACAAATCAGCTTAAATTATTCTAATAAGGATTATTGATAAGCACAGCGTGAGCCAAAAATCTTTGTTTTCAGTTTCTATGTGCTAAATACGAAATCTTATCCATATTTCTTTGAATTGATTTCCACCTATGGTATACTCTTTTCAAGGTACTGCATATCTTTTATATTACAATGTGAACCGTTTCAGGATTGTAGACGTCTAACATTATGATAGCTAATGTAAAAGTAGCTAATGTAAAAGTGCCTAGGTTTAGCTGGCAGAGTTGAATCGACATAGACGTCAAAGATTATTAAAGTTACTTTATGAATAGGGCATCAAGAGCCTTTAGTAGGCTGTAATCATATTATTGATTAAATTTGATTTTTCATACATTTATCAGTACTTGGTTTTGCAACTATTCAAATATTATGACTGGCAACTTACAATATCTAAGTAATTGCCTAGTATATTCCTAATGGAGGGAGCGAAATGAAACAAAATAAGAAAATACTAGCAGGTTTAGAGCAATTATCCGGCACAATTACCCGGTTCCCCTTAACAATACTGCTATTAGTCTTAATTGCATTGATTAATGGAATAGAAATCAACAATAGTTTTGATCAATATTCCAAACTATTATTTACTTTCGTACTTGGAGTCTTTATTAGCCTGGTTTCGCAAGTTATTTATGAAAGATTTTTTGATAACTCTGGTATTAGAAAACTACTAATGGCTGGAACGATAATTATTACAGCTGGATATTATTTTATAATATCATCGAAAGATATCTTTACTACGGTGTTTACGATTAGAATGGGCGCTGTTTGGTTTGTTTTATTAATTGCTTTTCTGTGGATTCCTACGATAAAGAGTAGTTTTTCCTTTAATGAAAGTTTTCTCGCCTTATTTAAAGCATTTTTCCTAGCAGTATTCTATTCCAGTGTATTATTTATTGGTGTTAGCCTAATTATAATGGCAATCGATTTGCTTATTGTAACCGTTAACGGTGATACAATACCACATGTGGCAAACCTGATCTTCTGTATCTTTGCTACTATATATTTACTATCAAACCTTCCGCTCTTTAATTATGATAAGGAAGGAGAAGTAGCACAGGAACAAGAAATACAAGTTTCCGTTTCAAAATTCTTAAAAAACTTAATTTCCTATGTCATCATTCCAATTACTGCAGTTTTTACATTAGTCTTATTGCTTTATGTAATTATGAATATTACTGGGAAGTTCTGGACAGATAACATGCTGGAGCCAATGTTAGTTAGTTATTCGATTACTGTAATTATCGTATATTTACTTGCTTCAAATATACAGAATAATTTCGCAAATATTTTTCGAAATTTATTTCCGAAAGTTCTGGTACCAATCGTATTATTTCAGACCATTGCGTCCGTTCTAAAAATTGGAGAGGCAGGATTTACCCATGGTAGATACTATGCAATTCTTTTTGGAGTTTTTGCAACCATTGCAGGTATCCTATTTTGTTTTGTACCGGTCAAGAAAAATGGGCTAATTGCACCTATTCTTATTGTCCTATCACTCTTATCGATTGTTCCTCCTGTGGATGCTTTTACAGTCAGTAGGAAGAGTCAGATACGAAGACTAGAAGATACTCTTATGAGAAACAACATGTTGCAAGATGGTAAGCTTAGCCCAAATACATCGATAGTGGAAACAGACCGGGAAATTATTATTTCATCTGTACAGTACTTAAATATTATGGGATATACCGAAGACATCGTATGGTTATCATCCTATGCTAATAATAAAGATTTTGAAAAAGAGTTCGGTTTTCCTCAATATGACTATATAAGTAAAGATGATAATACGATATATCTGCATCGGGAGTCTAATGCAGTTCCGATTACCGGCTATGACATTATGTTGCATACTAATCTTTACTTCAGCCCGGATGAGCGAGAAATTGGAAACTTTGTTAAAGATGATAGGTCATATCGTTTAGTTCTACAAAACCAAGCGGATGATAAGCACAGTATTCTCCTTTTTAATGAGGAGAATATGGAGTTACTTGCCTTTGATATCCAAGAGATTGTAGATAGGGCAATCACTCTCCATGAAGAAATGGAAAGTTTAACCTTGGAGCAAGCAAGTTTTACGCAGGAAAATGATGTAGCAAGAATGACCCTAGTGGTGGAAAATATCCATATTAACAATTACACCGGCAGTATGGATGAAAAATATGTGGATATCAATACCTATATATTAGTTACGTTAAAATGATGTCATAAGTTCAGATTTGATGATAAATCAATTATATTTAATGTTTAGATATCTAATTTAGACCTCGGATTATGGTAATTAAATTGCCACCTTTCGAGGTCGTTTTTGTATACTCCAACCTATCACTATAAGTAATAGTTGATATTAGTATAAAGAATTTGACAAATCTTATTGACTTTATTATACTTTTTAAAATCAATACATATTAATGAGATAGGATTTGTAGGAATGCAAAAGCGTGATGTCTTAGTCAGAAAGAATATTGACAAAATTTATATTAAAAACAGTAGGAAACAGTAGGAAAATTGTAAATGTGGCTTTTGAAACTTAATCGTATAACATTGAAAAATAGCTGAAGGAGGATTATAATATAATGGATATTTCAACCATTTGTATACATGGTAGTGTTAATCGCAAAGACCCTACCGGTTCCGTTACGGTTCCAATTTATCAATCTGCAACTTTTGCTCATCCAGGTGTTGGTATAAGTACAGGATATGATTATTCTCGTGTCCAAAACCCGACCCGTGAACAGCTAGAGAAAGTAATAGCAGAATTAGAAGGAGGAGTCGATGCTATGGCATTTTCCACCGGAATGGCAGCGATAACTGCTATGATGGAGCTATTTAGAATAGGTGATCATATTATTGCATTGAATGATTTGTATGGTGGATCAGTCAGGTTATTTCGAACAATATCCGAGAAAAATGGATTAACATTTACCTTTACTGATATGGCGGATCTGGCAAGCGTGGAAGCTTTAATTAAGCCAGAGACAAAAGCAATCTTTATAGAAACTCCTTCGAATCCAATGATGCAGGTTACGGATATAGCTGCTCTAGCGAATATTGCTCACAGCCACAACCTGCTTCTAATAGTTGATAATACATTTTTAACCCCGTATTATCAGAATCCAATTACCCTTGGTGCAGATATTATTATACATAGTGGAACGAAGTATCTCTCTGGCCACAATGATACTTTAGCTGGTTTCCTTATTGCAAGAACAGAGGAACTGGCGGACAGATTAAGAGCTATATATAAAACTATAGGTGCTTGCCTATCTCCCTTTGATAGTTGGTTAATGATCCGTGGAATAAAAACCTTGGCTGTACGAATGGATCGGCAGCAGGCCAATGCAATTGCACTTGCCAAATGGTTGTCGAAACATCCAAAGGTGAAAAAGGTATACTATACAGGAATGCCAGAACATCCGGATTATGCTATCTCTGTTAAGCAATCTAGGGGATTTGGAGCAATGATTTCCTTTGAAGTAGATTCTGAGGAGACGGCGGTTAATCTCTTGGAAAGGATGAAACTCGTTCTTTATGCAGAAAGTCTTGGCGGTGTTGAGACCTTAATTACTTATCCTATGTTACAGACCCATGCAGATGTGCCGATTGAGGAGCGGGAAACCTTAGGAATTAACGAGAAATTATTGCGTTTATCCGTCGGCCTTGAAAATGTAGATGATTTGATTGAGGATTTCAAGCAGGCACTAAAATAATAAAATTAGTAACAATTATGGAAACCTCGCCTTGGCTATAGGCAAATTAACGGTTCCTATCTCCAATTTTTATATAATCTTTGCAAGTTGAAGAAAGGTATGGTAATAATATGAATTACAATTTTGATAAAATAATAGATCGCAGCGGCACCAATTCCATAAAATATGATTTCGCTGTAGAGAGAGGAATGCCTGCTGATACAATTCCTCTCTGGGTAGCAGATATGGATTTTCAGACAGCTCCGGATATAATAGAAACTCTTGTGGAGGCTGCAAAGCATGGAATTTATGGTTATACAGACACGAAGAAGGATTATTTTGAAGCGGTTTATCATTGGTATAAAAATCGCTTCCACTGGGAAACAAAGGAAGAGTGGATAGTAAAGACACCAGGTATAGTATTTGCAATTGCTATGGTGGTAAGGGCACTTACGAAAGAGGATGACTCGATACTAATCCAGCAACCGGTATACTACCCATTTTCCCAAGTAATCTTGAAGAATAATCGCAAACTTGTCAATAATCCATTAATTTATGAAAATGGTGGATACCATATTGATTTTGATGATTTCGAAGCAAAGATTATCAAAAACAAGGTTAAGTTATTTATCCTATGTAGTCCGCATAATCCAGTTGGTAGAGTATGGAGAGAAGAGGAACTTACCAGGCTTGGTGATATTTGTATGAAATATCAGGTTAAGGTAATATCAGATGAAATTCATGGCGATTTTACGTATCCTGAAAATGTACATACCGTATTTGCAAGTATTAAGAAAGAGTTTCTAAATAATTCTGTTATTTGTACGGCACCGAGTAAGACTTTTAATCTAGCAGGACTTCAGGTCTCAAATTTATTTGTGGCAAATGAAGAGATGCGCCAAAGGATATGTGACGAAATAGAACGCAGTGGTTATAGCCAGTTAAATACCATGGGATTAATTGCATGTCAGGCTGCTTATGAAAAGGGCATGTTTTGGCTGGAAGAACTGAAAACTTATCTAAAAGGCAATTTGGATTTTATCCGCAGTTTTTTATTAGAAAACATTCCACAGATTAAATTGGTAGAACCCGAGGGGACCTATCTGGTATGGTTGGATTTCAGAGATTTAAACCTGAATGAGAAGGAATTAGAGAATTTGATTATAAATAAGGCGAAATTATGGTTAGATAGTGGCACTATGTTTGGTGAGGAAGGAAGTGGCTTCCAAAGAGTCAATATTGCATGTCCGCGGGCTACTTTAGAGAAAGCTTTCCAACAATTAGCCTCAGCTATTAAGGAATAATGCAAGCGAAGTTAAATATTATTTGACAAACTCAAACCTTTAACATAGAATGGTAAAGGTTTGAGTTTTTACACTTAAATATCAATAGTAAAACTATGGTGTTGATGTTTGTTGATGTTTTTTGTTAATAATCTTTATAATTGACAGAAAAGTGTTGATAAATATCAGATATATTTTAAACAATGTGGATAATATTTATAAATTCCGCTTTGTTCATTGACAGATAGCTATACCTGATGTAATATATTAAAGTAATAGAGAGAATTATTAATTGGATTCACTTTTATAATTAAATAATNAAGACCTCACTAATGGTGAGGTAGAGGTTGCAGTATTTAACAGTCCGTAAAAGAGCCTGAGAAGCGATGAGGTTACGGAGAAGGAAATACTGCCGAAGTGTATAATATACTCGATATTATATACTGGGACTACAGTTAATAGCTGTAGTACTGTCTCAATAAGCAACCCAGCTTATTGAGTTGTGCTATCTCATTAGGGAAGGAGGACTTAGGACATTAGCAACCTGAGGATTTCTCAGGTTTTTTTATATATTGAGATAGGGTTGATGGAATCCAAGTGATCTCTAAGATTAGATGCAAGCTATCTCTAAGATTAGATGCAAGTCATCTCGGTATAGAGCTGTTGTATTGCGTATTGTAGCGTAGTACGGAATGCGAATACCCGAGTTTACTAGGATAATATAATTTGATTTAAGAAAGGAGAACATTTATGAACAGAAAATTAGCAACATTAGTTATGATGATGTTATCTTTCGTATTGGTTTTCGCAGCTTGCGGAAAGAAGGAAGAGAACCCAGGAGGCAATGAAACTACTAAAGATAATACAAATAAGGAAACAACAGAAGGTAATACAGATACATCCGATAACAATACTTTTAAAGTTGGTCTTGAGGCAGGATATGCACCATTTAACTGGACACAGATTGATGATTCCAATGGAGCAGTTCCAATTGAAGGTAACGCCGAGTTTGCTGGTGGTTATGATGTTGAAATTGCTAAAAGGATAGCAGAAGGCTTAGGAAAAGAATTGGTTATTGTTAAAACAGAATGGGATGGCTTGGTTCCAGCACTATTATCCGGCAAGATTGATGCAATTATCGCAGGTATGTCCCCAACTGAAGATCGTAAACAGACAATTGATTTTACAGATATCTATTATAAATCTGATTTAGTTATGGTTGTAAAGAGGGGAAGCGAATATGAAAATGCAACTTCTATCCAGGATTTCTCTGGAGCAAAGGTTACTGCGCAGTTAAATACCTTCCATTATTCCGTAATCGACCAAATTGAAGGTGTAAAGAAAGAGATAGCTTTAGATAATTTTCCTACCATGCGTGTTGCCTTAGAGTCAGGAACTATTGATGGATATGTATCCGAACGTCCAGAGGGAGTTAGTGCTTCTTCTGCGAATGATAACTTTGTTATGGTTG
>JGI24708J26588_10001997_pt1 | contig 15773 bp, 11 predicted proteins | sample BioPla1DNA2_FD_26588 | JGI IMG/M metagenome (IMG submission 26588) | reverse complement strand
TTTTGGTGTTGAACCTTCACCATAACCCTATGAATATTGTTTCCCTTGTGGTTGTGTCAATCTGTGGTCTAAACCAATACCACCAAAAATACACCTGTGATTCGCTCTTAATATTTAATGTTTCTTGAATCTTTTTTACAGGAATTCCTTCTTATTTTAATTTGATTGCCGCTAGCTTTGTTTTTAATGTATAAACACGATTTTTACTCATGAAAAAATACCTTCTATTTGTGTTTAATTGTCTTATAACAATTTTACAAATACAAGGTATTCTTTTTTATGTGTGTCTCATTGAACTAGGTCAGTTCAGAGGTATTCTTTTTGTATTTATTACTTTATTAGTTTATTAAATGCCCTTGCGACAAATTGTACGTCTGGACCAATGATGACTTGTACGGAATTAGCTCCAGGTTTCATTACACCGGCAACACCTTTTCCTTTTACTTTGTTATCATCAACAATAGATACATCTTCTACTTCTAAACGAAGTCTTGTTGCGCAGTAATCCACACTTTTGATATTGTCTTTACCGCCCAATCCATTTAAAATTCTGTCAGCAATCGCATTAAACTTAGCGTCTCCAGTTAATTCTTGCGTATTTATTTCATCATGTGATAAATCTTCTCTACCTGGCGTTTTCAAATCAAATTTTAGTATGAAAAATCTAAAGACAAAGTAGTAGATGAAGCCATAGGCCACACCTACAAATAATGCAGGAAGCCAGTTAGTAAGAGCTTGTCCTGGAATGACTCCATATAGAATGAAATCGATTAAACCTCCAGAGAATGTTAACCCAACACCTACTTGAAGAATATGTAGGATGGTAAATGATAGTGCGGCTAAGACTGCGTGCACACCAAAGTATAAGAATGGGGAAGCAAATAGGAAAGAAAACTCAATCGGTTCCGTGATTCCAGTGAAAATTGATGTGAGTGATGAGGAAACTAGTAATCCTTTCACATCACTTTTGTTTTCTTCAAATGCCGTATGATACATAGCTAATGCTGCTGCAGGGAATCCGAATATCATAAATGGGAACATACCAGAGAAGAAACGAGCTGCATTTGGGTCAATTGGAACTCCGGCTGCAAGTTGTGCAAACACAATATTTTGGGCCCCCTCTACCATAACGCCCCCTACTTCCGTTACGCCACCCATTGCGGTTTGCCAAAAGGGGAGATAGAACACATGATGTAAACCAAGTGGTATTAAGGATCTATAAATAAATCCGTAAATAAACGTTCCTACATAACCTAATTTTGATACTACAATACCAAGCCATGCGATAAAGGCGCCGGCATATGGCCATAACCAAGTGAATAGCATACCGACAATTACGGCTGCGATTGATGAAATAATTGGGATAAAACGGGTTCCGTTGAAAAAGGATAATGCATCCGGTAATTTAATTGTATAGAAACGATTATGCAGAATCGAAACGATAATCCCAATTACAATTCCGCCGAAAACTCCTGTGTTCATTGTGTTTTCAAATCCCATCACATTTGTGATTAGTCCGGCCGTTTCTTTTAGCTCATTAATGTCCATAAAGTGCTGAATGGTACTGGTCATTGCAGCATACATTATCATATAAGCGACAAGTCCTGAAAGTGCGGCAACGCCTTTTTCTTCTTTAGCAAGTCCTAGTGCAACACCTACCGCAAAAAGCATTGGTAAATTTGCGAATACTACTTCTCCAGTGTCTTTCAATACACTGAGTATTTTAAATAATACAGTGCTTTCATTTAGTACACTTTCTAAACCATAAAGTTGTATTACTGCATCACTTGTGAAGGATGCACCGATACCGAGTAAAAGTCCGGCAACGGGTAATAGTGCAATAGGAAGCATGAATGTTCTTCCTAATTTTTGAAGGTTTTTCATCATAATATCCTCTCCTTTATAAATAAAAAAGACCAGAAAAAGCGTACAAAACAATTAAGTTTTGTATTACTTTTTCTGGCCTTGCCTTCTTCAGTCACAATCCAGTACACAAAAATAATAGCAATTTAAATAAAATATGTCAAATTACTTAATCTTGACTAATTGAGCCAAGTGAATCCCAATGTATTTTTCTTCTTGGGGACTTAAAGTATAGTTGTATTGTTTTTTTGTGAATTCTGATATTTCATTTAGACAGTCTTCGAATTGTTTGAGTCGAACTTCAATCAGAGGATTTACGCCTTCTGATACTAAGTTTTCCTGTTTATTTTGAATGATACGATCCGCTAAGTATTTTAAGTGAGATACCAAACGAGAGTAGTGGCGTGAATCTTGAACTTCTAAAAGGTTGGTGTGTTTTTCAACTATTTTTAGTACATCTTTCACAAAAGTCATTACCACTTGTGCTGTTTTCTTATTGGTTATATCACTAGCGTTTGCGAAGTGAATGGTTAAGTATACGATTTCATCGGCAGGTAAAGTTACATTATGTTCTAATTCAATGAATTCTTTTGCCCATTTCGCTGCTTGATGTAGTTCTGGATACAAAACTTCCATATCATTAGCTAGTATGTTGGGTAAATTGAAGTTATCTTTGGCTCGCTGAACTGCATAGTAGATGTGATCGGTTAAGGCGATATGTACGCTGTCGTTGAATATTATATCTAGGTCACTTGAAATACGTTCCACGATATATCGAGTAGTTTGGAAATATTGTTGGGGAATTTTTTCTAAAATATGATCGAAATGATTTTGTTTGTGGTCGACAATTCGAAACTCATGTTCAATCTTTTCTGTATCTACTTTATCTCCTTTTCTTTTTTGATATCCGATTCCTTTTCCGGTGAGGATGAAAATCTCACCGTTATCATCTACGGACACACAGTTGTTATTGTATGCTTTAATAATTTTCATTGAGATTACCTCCTTTTGTTGAGTATTATAGCATTCTTGTTGATTTTAATATTGAAAGAAGATTATTTTAAAATGGATTGTATTATGTTTTTTCCAGAGATGAAAGTTCCGATCGAACTCATGAGACTGGTAAAAAAGAAGATTAGAATTATGCGAAGGATTCTGTTTTTATACCACCCTTTTATAGATTTCATATCATCACTGAGTGTCTGAAATTCGTAGTCATACGGGGGTCGGAAATAACTTTCTGTAATTCCTGAAAAGAACCCTACGGCTAGTACCGGNGAAAAAATTCCAATCCAGGTGGTTAAGAAAGTTACGATGATTGTGGCGATGTGCGCTCCTGATAGGATGGCACCGATAGTGGCAAGGGTAGTAGATGTGATGATCCATGTTTTTAGCTGAGTTAGCCCAAGTTCTGGTGATTTGAAAGTTAAGATGGTTATGAGAATAAGTAGTGTTCCAGGAATGATGAATCCTGCCAGTTTGTTTTCTTTTTTGGTTGGAATAGTTTCTAAATCTTTTAGGTTTGTTTTTCTGTTGCTTTCAAGTTCCTTTATCATACCTGGAGCATGGGCGGCACCAATCACAACGACAATATTTTCATAGGGCATTCTCTTTATTTTTTCTGCCATATAGAGGTTTCTTTCATGAAGGATTACATCACTTATTTCTGGATAGTTCTCATCCAATTCACCGATTGCGGCATGCAATAGATCGCTTTCCTTTAGATTTTCTATATATTCTTCATTAATTTCTTCGTTAGAGGTTAAATTTGAAAAAAGTGTTACTCCGAGATTGATCTTTTTCCAGAGATTCATGCTATTCCATATACGTTTTAATGTTATTTGAACATCGCGATCGATGTATCGAATAGGAATGTCGTGTTCTTTGCCGCTTTTAATGGCTTGTTTCATCTCTTCCCCGACCTCGGTTTCTAGATCATCTGCGATTTGTTTTTGATAGTTAGATAGGATGAGATTCATTAGAAAAGAAGTGACCTTTTTTGATTTTATAATTTCTTTTATATCCATGGACTGGTTAGATGGGTTCATTAAGGAATGTGCTCTTTTGGCATCCAGTTCAATACAAACGGCATCAGGTTGAATCGTGTCAATTGTTTCCTTTACTTCAATTACACTTTCTTTTGAGACGTGAGCCGTTGAAACTATATGTATGTTTTTTTGGTTAATCGTGATTGTTTTCATGTTTTACCTCATTTGCGATTAAGTAGGCGATAAGTAAATCTTGTGGTTTTTTTAGATCTAGATTAGTGTCTGTTTGAAACTTATTAATCCGATAAATAAGGGTGTTTCGGTGAATATAAAGTTCGTTAGATGTTTGTGATATGTTGGCGTTTGATTCCCACAGTTTAATAATCATTTTCGAAACATCGGCATCTTCTTTTATATAGTCGTATATATTTGTGAAGAGGGGATTTGAAATCTTTGGAAGGTTTTGTTCTATTATTAAGTCGGGGAGATACATAATGGTTTCGATGTTGTTTGTTTTTGTGAAAAGCTCGTTTTGTTTTTTAATTATTTGATCAAAGTTTTTATCAATGGTTTGTCTGGGGGTTATTAAAAATTGAATTTTTGTGGAGAAGTCGAAACTAATTGTTTCATTTATCTCTATTAGATTAGATGCAATAATTTCATCATATTCTTCTATTAAAAATACTCCGGAATTTTCATCTATAAAAAATCCCTCTTGGGTTTGAAGGAATGATGATAAGGTGTCAATAAATAATATTTTATCAACTTGATTGGTTGATTTAAAATAAACAAATATAAATGCTTTACCTATTAATGATTGATCAATCACTTAACCCCTCTTTTCTATTTTTGTGCACTTTAACTATATCATATATATTATGGTCATATTATACTTAGTTTGTAAAAGAAATTAATTGGGAGGAATTTTAATGGCAAGCATTAAATTAGAAAATATTTATAAACAGTACCCAGGGAATGATCATTATTCTGTAATTGATTTTAACTTGGAAATTGAAGATGGAGAATTTATTGTTTTTGTTGGTCCCTCTGGGTGTGGTAAGTCTACAACACTGAGAATGATTGCGGGACTAGAAGATATCACTAAGGGTGAAATTTATATTGGAGATCGCATCGTTAATGATGTGGAACCGAAAGACAGAGATATTGCAATGGTTTTCCAAAACTATGCATTATATCCTCATATGACAGTTTATGACAACATGGCTTTTGGCTTAAAATTAAGAAAAATGCCGAAAGATCAAATTGACAAAGCGGTTAAAAATGCAGCTGATATTTTAGGTTTGGCTCATTATTTAGATCGTAAACCGGCTGCGTTAAGTGGTGGTGAGAGACAACGTGTTGCGTTAGGGCGTGCAATTGTAAGAGATGCCCAGGTATTCTTGATGGATGAGCCTTTGTCTAACTTGGATGCGAAATTGCGTGTTGCTATGCGTGCTGAAATCGCTAAATTACATCAGCGTTTAGGAACGACTACAATTTATGTTACTCACGACCAAACGGAAGCGATGACGATGGCGGACCGAATTGTAATTATGAAAGATGGATTAATTATGCAAATTGGAACTCCTAAGGAAGTCTATAATAATCCGAATAATGTATTTGTGGCTGGATTTATAGGGTCCCCCGCGATGAACTTCTTTAATGTGACATATAGTAATGGTCGCATTACGGATGGTAAAAGATTAGATCTACCTGTTCCGGAAGGAAAGGCTAAAGTACTTAATGAAAAAGGCTATGATGGTAAAGATTTGATCTTTGGAATTCGTCCTGAAGATATTAGAAATGAACCACTCGTTTTAGAAGCAAGTCCAGAGTCAATTGTAAAATCAAAAGTTGTGGTTTCAGAACTTCTGGGTGCGGAGATTATGCTTTACTCAAGTGTTGGTGAAAATGAGTTCATTGCGAAAGTAAGTGCACAGGATTTATATACACCTGGTGATGAAGTTGAATTATCATTTAATTTAAGTAAAGGTCACTTCTTCGATAAGGAAACAGAAGAAGTAATTCGTTAGTTTTCTCCTTTCTTTAAAAAGGTCGCGTTAATGCGATCTTTTTAATTGTTTTGTCTTTACATTGGTTGGGGTATGTGTTATTATTCATACGATATCAATATACCAAAGACAGTAACGGGGGAACCTTAATTAAGTTACCGAGGTAAGTTTAACGTACAAAACTTTTACTCGTGTCATGTCTTTGATGCGAGTTTTCTTATCTTAATGGTTATTGATTGACTGAGATAAGTGGAGGTGAAAGTGTGAGTTCAGTTTTAGAAAATAAAAAAGCGGTTGTTTCTGAAATTAAGGAAAAATTCGAAGAAGCTGAGTCAGCTGTTCTAGTCGAATATCGTGGTTTAAATGTTACTCAAATGACAGAACTTCGTCGTAAATTGATGGAAGAAGATGTTGAGTTAAAAGTGTATAAGAATACCATGGTAAGGCGAGCTGTTGAAGATACAGATTTCGAAGGGTTACATGAATTCTTAGTTGGACCAAACGCAGTCGCATTCGGAAATGATGCTGTAGCACCAAGCAGAGTGTTAGCGGAGTTTGCGAAGAAAAATAAGAAACTAGTTTTAAAAGCTGGAGTGGTTGACGGAAAAGTTGTTGATGAGGATGAAATTAAAGAATTATCAAAACTACCAAACCACGATGGTATGATCGCAATGTTACTTGGTATGTTCCAAGCACCAGTTCGCGATTTCGCATATGTTGTTAGCCAAGTGGCTGAGCAAAGAGAAGAGCAAGGCGATGTAGAGCCTGCTGTAGAAGAGTCTACAAATGAAGAATCTACAAATGAAGAATCTACAAATGAAGAAAGTACAGAAGAATAACATAGGAGGATATGAAAATGGCAAAATTAACTGCAGAAGAACTGATTGCATCCTTAAAGGAAATGACAATCTTAGAATTAAATGAATTAGTAAAAGCAATTGAAGAAGAATTTGGAGTAACAGCAGCAGCACCGGTAGCGGTAGCAGCAACAGGCGGCGATGACGCAGCAGATGACTCACCAAGTGAAGTAACGGTAACATTAACAGGTGTTTCAGGATCTAAAGTAGGCGTTATTAAAGCATTACGTGAAATTACAGGATTAGGAATGATGGACGCTAAGAAATTAGTTGACGAAGCACCATCAGCAATTAAAGAAAACATTAGCGCATCTGAAGCTGAAGAGTTAAAAGCTCAATTAGAAGAAGCTGGCGCTACTGTAGAAGTTAAGTAATTTATTTGGGAGGTGGCTCAATGAGTCATTACTTTTCCAACGATGAATATACAATTGAAAACCGGAGAGAAATTTCTTTCCGGTTTTTAGGCTTCGACTTTACACTCACAACTGATGATGGTGTTTTTTCGAAAAATCATTTAGACAAGGGAACTGAAATACTTTTAGAAAGTGTAAGTGAACTTGATCTGTATGGTAAGGTTTGTGATCTTGGTTGTGGTATTGGAGTAATTGGTGTGATTTTAAGTAAGTTATTTGATATAGAAATGCTTGGNGTTGATGTTAATCCAAAAGCAGTTCGGCTAGCGAATGAAAATTATCTTAGATACGAGGTTAAGGGAGAGAATATTCTTTCCGATGGAGTTAAAGGCGAATTTGACTTTGTGATTAGTAATCCCCCAATTCGTGTTGGTAAAGATATTCTTTATCGTTTATTTGAGGATGCATACACCTCTTTAAAAGTTGGTGGTTCATTTGTTTTTGTGATTAGAAAACAACATGGAGCAAAGAGTGCAGAGAAGGAAATAGAGCGTTTATTCGGTAATTGCGAAATGATAAATCGTAAGAAGGGATACCACATCTATAGAGCGAATAAAATTGACTAATGTGTGTTTTTGTGCTAATATAGTAAATTGCATAAGAGTGTGTTTTTAAATCTAGGAAAGGATGGCGTGAATGGGAACAAACCATGGTTATAAAATGAGAGAATTTGGTAATAAAGCAGTTCGAAGAGACTACTCAAAAGTTAGTGGTGATTTGGACTTACCAAATTTAGTGCAAATACAAACGGACGCATATGAATGGTTTATTAATGAAGGGTTGAATGAGGTTTTTAATGAGGTTTATCCCATAATAAGCCACAATGAAAATGTTAAGTTACATTTCGTGAGCTTTTCATTTGACGAACCTAAATATAATGTAGATGAGTGTCGTGAGCGAGAAGCAACATATGCGGCACCGTTACGCGCTAAGCTTCGTTTAGAAATATTTGATAGACAAACTGGGGAAGTAATTGAAAAAGAACCAGAAGAGGTTTTCCTTGGCGACCTTCCTCTAATGACCGATTGGGGTACATTTATTATTAATGGAGCGGAACGAGTAATTGTTTCGCAAATTGTACGTTCTCCTGGAGCGTATTTTAAAACTGAAATTGATAATAGAACTAATAGAGAAGCTTTTACTTCGGAGCTTATTCCGAGTCGTGGTACCTGGCTTGAATATTTAACAGATGACAGACGTGCTGCGTTAGGTCGTTTAGTTAATATGAAAGTAGACCGTAAACGTACAATTGCATCTACTATATTATTTAAAGCATTTGGTTTGAGTTTGGATATCCAAGAAGGTGAAGACACGGTTGATACAACCAATTTCAAGAAATTCTTGAATGCTATGAATCTACCTGTCAATGAAGACAAAGTTGAAATCGCAGAAGATGATCAGAATCGAGACTTCTTATCTTTATACTCGCTTCTATATACTTCTTTCTTTGGTGGCTATCAAGAGTTAGTCGATACTTTGGCTGTTGATAAAACAGTTACATTTGAAGATTCATTACGAGCCATGTTTGAGAACCAAAGAGCTGATGAGATTCCAACATCTGAGGGTGCCATTAATTTAATGCAAACTAAATTCTTGGACCCACGTCGTTATGATCTTAATAAAGCAGGTAGATTTAAGTTACATAAAAAACTTGAAGTTTTTAATCGTGTAGCTGAAAGTTATTTAGTGGAAGATTTAGTTGATGTTAATGGTGATTTAATTTTCAATAAAGATACATTAATTGAAAAACGTGAAGATATTTATACAGTTAGAGATACATTGCGTTCAGGTATTAATATGCAAGTATTCCCACTTAAAAATATTTTTGCCTATCCCGAGATTGTATCTAAAGAAGTTTCTGATGATTACGTATTAGAGGGTAGAATTCTTGCGAAAGAATTTAATGGTATTGAGGCAGGAACCGTTCTAACAAATGTTGAATTAAAGGCATTGAAAGGTGAAGTAATTCCAATTTATACGGGAATTATGGCGACACCTGTAAAATTAAATAAGGATAATGTATATCATGTATTAAATTATGGTCCTAGACTATTTACGATGGGACGTTTAGTTGATGCATCAGGAAAAGATGTTATTTCTGAAAAGGACGCATTGGTTGTTGAGCGATATGAACCGAATGTATCTGGTCCAACGATTACTAAAGTGAATGAAAAACTTGTCGTGGATGCACTTGAGAATGAAGAGTTAACACTTTATTTAGTTGGAGCTGCTATGCAAGTGATTTATGTTAAGAAAACACTTGAATCTGAACCAGTTAAAGTTGTTGGAATTGATCCATTCTTAGAAAAGACAACAGTTGTAGCTTCTGATATTTATGCGCAGTATTCATACTTGTTGAATATGACGGATAAATTGGGTCAGGAAGATGATATTGACCAGTTAGGAAATCGTAGAATTCGTACAGTTGGAGAATTGATTCAAAATCAATTTAGAATTGGGTTAAGCCGTATGGAGCGTGTTGTTAAGGAACGTATGTCCATTTCTGAGACGGCCAACTTAACACCTAAGAATTTAACTAATGCTCGTCCTTTAACGGCAATGGTTAAAGAGTTTTTCTCTTCTAGCCAGTTGTCACAATTCATGGACCAAACTAACCCGTTAGCAGAACTAACGAATAAACGTCGTATTTCAGCACTTGGACCAGGTGGGTTAACTCGAGACAGAGCTGGATATGAGGTGCGTGACGTTCATACATCTCACTATGGACGTATCTGTCCGATCGAAACACCTGAAGGACCAAACATTGGATTGATTTCTAACTTAACATCTTATGGAAAAGTGGATCGATATGGTTTTATTCAAACACCATATCGTATTGTGAAAGAAGATGGAACGGTAACGGAGGATGTTGTTTATCTTTCGGCTGATGATGAAATGGAATATGTTATAGCGCANGCTAACGAGGTTCATGATGGTAAGTTAGTTAATGATCAAGTAGTTGTTCGTTATAAAGGTGAAAACATTATGGCGCCCAAAGAAGATGTTGAATTAGCGGACGTCTCACCAAAACAAATCGTTTCCGTCGCAACAGCTGCGATACCGTTTTTAGAAAATGATGATGCTTCCCGTGCTTTAATGGGTGCTAACATGCAGCGTCAGGGTGTACCTTTGTTGAAACCTGATTCACCAAATGTTGGAACAGGTATTGAATACAGGATAGCGAAAGACTCAGGATCAGCCGTTATTGCAATGGAAGATGGAATGGTGTCGTTTGTTGACTCGAGAACAATTAAAGTCACTAATGATGAAGGAAAAGAGAAGGTATATAATCTTCAAAAATTCCGTCGTTCTAACCAAGGGACTAGTATTAACCAAACACCAATTGTGAAATTGGGCGAAAAAATTAAGAAGGGCGACATCCTAGCTGATGGACCGTCCATGGATAATGGGGAACTTGCTTTAGGTCAAAACGTTACTGTTGCGTTTATGACATGGCATGGATATAACTATGAAGATGCGATCATCATGAGTGATCGTCTTGTTAAGGATGATGTGTATACTTCGATTCATATTGATGAGTACACAATTGAAGTAAGAGAAACAAAACTTGGTCCAGAAGAAATCACTAGAGATATTCCTAACGTGGGAGAGGCTGCAACACGCTACCTAGATGCACGTGGAATTGTGATGATTGGTGCAGAAGTTAAAGAGGGAGATATTTTAGTAGGTAAGGTAACTCCGAAAGGGCAGGCTCCTGAATCTCCTGAAGAGAAATTATTATTAGCTATTTTTGGAGAAAAATCTAAAGAAGTTCGCGATAATTCATTACGTGTACCTCATGGAGGAAGCGGAATTGTTCAGGATATTAAGATTTTCCGACGCGAAGATGGTCATGATTTAGACCCTGGTGTTCGTGAAGTTGTAAAAGTATATATCGTTCAGAAACGTAAGATCACTGAAGGTGATAAGATGGCTGGACGTCACGGAAATAAAGGGGTTATTTCTAAGATTCTTCCAATGGAAGACATGCCATTTATGGAAGATGGTACACCCATTGATGTGTTATTAAACCCACTTGGAGTTCCAAGCCGTATGAACATTGGGCAGGTGTTGGAATTACACTTGGGAATGGCTTCTAAAAACTTAAATGTTAAGTTTGCTACACCAGTATTCGACGGAATCAGCACGGATGAACTAAAAGAAATCATGGAAGAAGCTGGTATTAGTGAAGATGGTAAGATGGTTCTGTATGATGGACAAACGGGTGAACCATTNGATGAACGCNTATCCGTTGGAGTAATGTATCTATTGAAGTTATCACACATGGTTGATGATAAACTGCACGCTCGTGCGACGGGACCATATTCATTAGTAACTCAGCAACCATTAGGTGGTAAAGCACAAAATGGTGGTCAGAGATTCGGAGAGATGGAGGTTTGGGCACTCTATGCTTATGGAGCGGCACATACACTACAAGAAATCATGACAATCAAATCTGATGATATAAATGGAAGAACGAAGACTTATGCAGCCATTCAAAATGGTAAGGATATTCCAGAACCTGGAATTCCAGAATCATTTAGAGTATTACGCCATGAGCTTCAGGCATTAGCCCTTGATGTTAAGTTCTTGGATGAGGAAGATACGAGAAAACAAATTAATTTGACTGAAGGTATTGATGAAGATATCTTAGAAAATGTTGATGAAGATGGATTAGCTGAAACAGTTGTCGTCGGTTACGACGAAATGGAAGAAAATTAAAGGAGGCCGTTGTAAAATATGGAAAATAGTAATTTTGCCTCGATTCAATTAGGTTTGGCATCACCAGAGAGAATTCTTGAGTGGTCTCATGGTGAAGTTAAAAAGCCTGAAACGATTAACTATCGATCACAAAAACCTGAACGAGATGGACTATTCTGTGAGAAAATCTTTGGACCCTCAAGGGACTGGGAATGTGCTTGTGGAAAGTATAAAAAAGTTAGATATCGTGGTGTAATTTGTGATAAGTGTGGTGTTGAAGTAACGAAATCATCCGTACGTCGTGAACGTATGGGTCATATTGAGTTGGCTGCGCCAGTTGCCCATATTTGGTATTTGCGCGGTATTCCATCACAAATGAGTATGTTATTAAATATAACTCCAAAAAACTTAGAAGAAATCATTTATTTTGTGAAGTGGGTTGTCATTGATCCAAGAGATACAAACTTAGAATATAAACAAGTTCTGACTGAAAAGGAACTTCGTGAGTACCAACAAGAACATGGTATGTTTCATTTAAAGCTGAGACGGGTGCCGATGCGGTTAAGACTTTGTTGGAACAAATTGATATTGAAAAAGAACATAGAGATTTAATTGAGGAATTAGAATCTGCACGTGGCGACAAACGCCGCCGTTTGATTCGAAGACTGGAAACGGTAGAAGCTTTCATCCATTCAGATAATAAACCTGAATGGATGATCCTCTCAGTTGTTCCTGTTATTCCACCAGATTTAAGACCGATGTTGCAACTTGATGGTGGACGTTTCGCCGCAAGCGATCTTAACGATTTATATAGACGTGTAATTACTAGAAATAATCGTTTAAAACGACTTATGGAAATGGGTACACCGTCAATTATTGTTCAAAACGAGAAACGTATGCTTCAAGAAGCAGTTGACGCTTTGATTGATAACGGTCGTCGTTCACGCCCCGTAACGGGAGCTGGTGGGCGTCCATTGAAATCACTTTCCCATAACCTTAAAGGTAAACAAGGACGATTCCGACAAAACTTACTTGGTAAACGTGTCGATTTTTCAGGTCGTAGTGTTATTGCGGTAGGACCGGACTTGAAGATGTATGAGTGTGGAATCCCTAAAGAGATGGCGATTCAACTCTTTAAACCATTTATTGTTAATGAACTTAAAAATAGAGGTATTGCTAATAACGCAAAAGCTGGAGAAAGAATGATCGATCGTCAAGATCCTAGAATCTGGGATGTTGCAGAAGATGTGGTTGAATCTCATCCAGTCTTGTTAAACCGTGCACCTACGCTACACCGTTTAGGTATCCAAGCGTTTAAACCACGTATTATTGAAGGTCGTGCAATTCGTCTTCACCCATTAGTAACGCCTGCGTTTAACGCGGACTTTGATGGGGACCAAATGGCGGTTCACGTACCTCTATCTGAAATGGCACAGGCCGAAGCTGAAATTCTTATGTTAGGTTCTAAAAATATTTTAGGCCCTAAAGATGGTAAGCCGATTGTTACGCCATCACAAGATATGGTTTTAGGTAACTATTATCTAACGATGGAAGAAACAAAAGAAGAATTTTATAAACAAGCTGAAAACCTAGAAGCTTTAGGTGATCATAATGGCGCAATTAGATGGCGTCGATATGGTGATAACGAAGGAAAAGTCTTTGGAAGTATGAATGAGGCTTTAATGGCAAAAGAAAAAGGATTAATCCATATCCATACTAGAATTGCGGTTAGAGCATCATCCTTAAACAAAGAGTCCTTTAGTACAAAACAAAACAGTAAGTATTTAGTCACAACATTAGGAAAGCTAATCTTTAACGATATGTTCCCGAGTGATTTCCCATACTTAAATGAGGTAAATGAAGATAGTTTTAGAATTACACCGGATAAATTCTTTCTATCTTCAGGAGAAAACATTAAAGAACGTATAGCGCAAATGCCTTTAAATCGTGATTTCAAAAAGAAAGATTTAGAAATTATTGTAAAGGAAATATTTGAAAGATATAACCCTAACAAAACTGCAGAAATCTTAGATAACATTAAAGATCTAGGATTTGAACATTCAACTAAAGCTGGAATTACAGTTGCGTTGAGTGATGTTAATACTTCTGAAAATAAAGAACAACATATTGAAGAAGGTAAAGAAAAAGCAGCTCGCTTAATGACACAATATGAAAGAGGTCGTTTGACACCTCAAGAGTGGGAAGCACGCTTGATGGAACTTTGGGATGGCGTTAAAAATGTTGTTGGTGAAGAGCTGATGGATAATCTAGAAAGAAAAAATCCAATCAACATGATGGCTCTATCTGGTGCTCGTGGTAATGTGTCTAACTTTATCCAGTTAGCCGGTATGCGTGGATTGATGGCTAAGCCAACCCAATCAAAATCAAGAGAAGGTTACCAACCAAGTATTATTGAAGTTCCGATTTATTCTTCATTTATTGAAGGATTAAACGTAAGTGAGTTCTTTATTTCAACTCACGGTGTGCGTAAGGGATTAACTGATACAGCTCTTAAAACTGCTGAATCAGGTTATCTGACTCGACGTTTGGTTGATGTTGCGCAGGATGTCTTGATTTCTGAAGAAGATTGTGGCGCAAGTGAAGGATACATGGTTAAAGAAATTGTAGACGAGAAAAATAATACAATTATTGAACCATTATATGATCGTCTAGTCGGAAGATATAGTCATGAGACGATTTTAGATCCACAAACGCAAGAAGTAATTGTAGATGCGGATGAATTCATTGATGAAGTGATTGCGACACGAATTGTAAATGCGGGAATCAAAGAAGTTGTGATTAGAAATGTGTTTACATGTGAGGCTCATAAAGGGCTATGTGCCAAATGTTATGGTAGAAACATGGCAACTGGTGAAGTAGTGGAAGTTGGAGAAGCAGTTGGAATTATGGCTGCTCAGTCTATTGGAGAACCTGGAACACAGTTAACAATGCGTACATTCCATACTGGTGGAGTTGCAGCAAGTGGTGGAGAAGATATTACTCAAGGTCTACCACGTGTCGAAGAGTTATTTGAAGCCAGAACGCCAAAATCATTGGCTGTTATTTCAGACATTAGTGGTCGAATTACAGCTATTGATCCTAATGAAGATGGTTTAGGATATACTATTACAGTTTCAAATGATAAGAAATCTGTAAACCATAAAATTTTACCAACCCAACCAATTCGTTCATGGTTGAAAGTAGGTAGCGAGGTTAGAGCTGGACAAAAATTAACTGAAGGTTCGGTTGATCCAAAACATCTGTTAGATGTAGCTGGGCGTCAAGATGTTCAACACTATATATTAAAAGAAGTTAAACGAGTCTATCAAAGTGGTGGAATCGAAATTTCAGATAAGCATATTGAAGTCATGATTCGTCAAATGATGCGTAAAGTAAAAGTTGTGGATGGACAAGATACTGGATTAAGTATTGGCCAACAGCTAGATATTGAACGTATTCAAGAGATTAACGAACGTACTTTATTAAGTGGTAAGTTACCGGCACGATATCGTCCTACTTTAATGGGGATTACGAAAGCATCGGTAGCAACTGAATCATTCTTGTCTGCGGCTTCATTCCAGGAAACAACGAAAGTCTTAACCCAAGCTGCGGTTAAGTCAAAAGTAGATCCACTATTTGGATTGAAAGAGAATGTTATTATTGGAAAAATGATACCAGCAGGTACAGGCTACGATGGACCAAGAAAATCAACTGAAAAAATTAAAGAATTGGCAGAAGAATTAAAACAATTACGTGAGGAACGTAATGTTGAGGAAGAGGAAGAATCAGTATTATCTGAAATTGCTCGTGTATAATCCAAAAAGACTATAGGAGGTTCATCCTATAGTCTTTTTATTTGTGCAACTCATAACAAATATAACAATGTAACACTATTTCATTATGAAAAATCAATCATTTACTTCAATGAAAATGTATGAA
>JGI24708J26588_10001995_pt1 | contig 15783 bp, 14 predicted proteins | sample BioPla1DNA2_FD_26588 | JGI IMG/M metagenome (IMG submission 26588) | reverse complement strand
AGCCGCTGAAATAAAAAAGCAATTAAAGCACCGTAAATATATTGATGATGTTGTCGTTCACATCAATCCAGAATAAATATACATAAAAAAAGCCCTTATATATCTCTATATATATAAGGGCTTTTTTTATATTATCGTTTAATACTGCATCTTATTGTTCTTTATCTTCACAACATCTATGATCTTCATCATGACAACAATTTTCATCATACTCTTGATGATTACAATCACATTCCTCTTTATTCAATTCTTTACTAATTTCATCAAAAGCAGATGTTGTTTTATCAACTACAATTTGAGTAACTTTTTTCAATTTAGGTTCTACATCTTTTACTACTTCGTCAATCTTTTTCCCAAAATCCTTACCCCAATCCTCTAATGTATCACCTAAATCTTTTAATTTACGTTCCATATCTTTATTCCATCTTTTTACTTCTTTTTCTGACATTTCAGATATATTAGAATGTCCAACAGCAGTCAATAATCGTTCTGCTTCCTCCGCTGTAATTTTATTTTCTTGAAGTAATCGTAAAATTAACATTCTTTCTTCTTTCATATACAGTTCCTCCTTATTTTTGTATTCTTCTTTTTTACTATGCATCTTTCTTATTAGTATATACGTCTTTCCCAAAAATAAGTCTTATATATGATCCATTAAATTTAAATTTATTTAAACATATAAATATCTACTTCTCATTTATAGAAATAAAATATTAAAATCCAGTTTATTTTATAAAACAATAATTAATCTACCTCTTTGGTATAACAAGCAACTATTTCTCCATAATAAATCACATGATAATCATTATTTCCTTGATAAAATCGATCCATAATAACATCATCCACTACAGCTGGTTCCATTGCTTGACGATAAACAATTTTGCATTCATAATGAAGTTCACACTCACCTACAATAGGGACATCAACTTTTTGCCCTGGTTCAGGTGTAATATTACATTCTTTAAACTTATTCACCTCTCGTCCGGAACGAGTACCACTAAATGCCAATGCTTTTTTTACTTGTTCATTTTCTTTTAATGGAATACTAACCGTAAACTCGGTAGCTCCTTTTAACAAATCATAGGTATGTCTTGAATATCGAACTGCTACCGTAAATATAGGCCTACTCCAAATAATTCCTAAAGTTCCCCAACCAATAGCCATGGTATTGATCTTCTCTCCTTTTTTTGTAGTTAAAAAGGCTCCTTTAGGTAATTGACGCATTACTTCTTCTGCATATTTCATATAAGATACATCTTGCATAGTTATTATTCTCTCCTTTTCTATTAAAAAATAATCTCCTTTAAAATATTTGTAAATAAATTCTATCCATCTCATATTATTATAAACATTTATTATTTATTCGTCAAAACTTCAAGAGCAAATTGAAAGACTACATAAAATATGATATTTTTATATAAGGCAAATAAAATATTGATATCTCATATCAAAAATAGAAAGGAAAATATAAAAAATGAAGGAAGTATGTAATCAAAAATATATTATTGAAACACTACAAGATCTTCTTTTAACTCCTAGTCCTAGTGGTTATTGTTACACTATCATGAAAAAAATTCAAGAAAAAATAATGGATCTTGGTTTTTCTATGACGTATACTCAAAAAGGCTGCGGTATTATTACTATTCCTGGTGAAAATACAAATTATACCATAGGTTTATCTGCTCATGTAGATACTTTAGGTGCCATGGTTCGATCTATTAAAAGTTCCGGTACGCTTCGTTTTACTTCTATCGGAGGATATATGTTACCAACAGTCGAAGGCGAATACTGTACTATCCATACACGCTATGGAAAAAGCTTTTCTGGAACCGTATTATCTACCCAACCCTCTGTTCATGTATATGACGATGCACGAACATTAGAACGTAGTGAAAAAAATATGGAAATTCGTATTGATGAATTAGTTTCTTCCAAAGAAGACGTACAATCTTTAGGCATTGCAGTAGGAGATTTTATTTCTTTTGATCCACGTACTACTATTCTAGACAATGGATTTATTAAATCTAGACATTTGGACGATAAAGCGGGCGTAGCTATTATTTTAGGATTATTAGAATGGCTTCATCGTACTGGTAAAAAACCTGCTTCTACGTTGAAAATTTTTCTCTCTGTTTATGAAGAAATTGGACATGGTGCTTCCTATATCCCAGCAGACATTAATGAACTTATTGCTATCGATATGGGTGCTATGGGTGATGATCTTAATTGTACAGAACAAGATGTTTCTATTTGTGTTAAAGATTCTTCAGGTCCTTATGATTATCATATGGTATCCCACTTACAAGAACTAGCCAAAGAACATCATCTATCTTATGTATTAGATGTATATCCTCATTATGGTTCAGATGTCTCCACTGCATTACGAGGAGGTAATAATATACGTGGAGCATTAATTGGACCAGGTGTTCACGCTTCCCACAGTATGGAAAGAACACATATCAAAGGAATTATGAATACATTGGCGTTGCTTAAAGCTTATATTATGTCTTAATCAAAAAAAGTCTTAGGACAACAAATACACTTTTTTGTCCTAAGACCTTTTTATTTTTTAAACCTATTGATTCAACTCTACTTCTTTTTATATTCCTAATATATGTGCTACTTCTTCCTTCATTTTTTCTTTTTGACAAATAGTTTTGTGTAAAATAGGCATTTTATCTAACCCTTTAATCGTTGTAGGAATGTTAACTTTAGATAATTCTTGTATTTTTTCTAAAAGAACAAAATCATCCCACTTCCCATACTCTTTATCTAAAGATTCCATTACACTTTTTGTAAATTTATAAGGACTTGCAGTAGAAACAATCAATGTTGGGGTCGTATCTCCACTTTCTTTTTTATATTGTTGATCTACTTGATATGCTACGGCTGTATGAGTATCTATTAAATAGCCTGTTTGTTGAAATAATTCTTTAATTCCTTCTTGTGTATCAATTATTGTAGCATAACCACCATAAAATAATTGTAATCTCTCTTTCATTTCTTCTGTAATCTGATATTGTCCTTTTTGAATTAGCTGATTCATCCATTCTTTGACTTGTACTGCATCTTCTCCACTCATATGATATAGTAAACGTTCCAAATTACTAGAAATCAAAATATCCATAGAAGGAGATATGGTTACCATAAACTCACGATTTTGATTGTAAATTCCTGTTTGGAAAAAGTCATATAAAACTTTATTGTCATTAGAAGCACAAATTAGTTTTCCTATAGGAAGTCCCATTTGTTTTGCATAATAAGCTGCTAATATATTTCCAAAATTCCCTGTGGGAACTGTAACATGAAGNGAATCTCCCAAACGAATTTTNCCTTGATTTACCATTTGGAAATAACCATAAAAATAATATACAATCTGAGGAACTAAGCGACCAATATTAATAGAATTAGCAGATGAAAATAAATATCCCTTTTCTGCTAATTGTTCTTGAAAAGAAAGATCTGTAAAAATTTTTTTAACACCACTTTGTGCATCATCAAAATTTCCTTTTATACCAATGACATAGGTATTATCTCCCTTTTGAGTAACCATTTGCTGTTTTTGAATAGGACTCACTCCATCTTCCGGGAAAAACACAATAATTTTTGTTCCCTTTACATTAGCAAATCCTTCTAAAGCTGCTTTTCCCGTATCACCAGATGTAGCTGTTAAAATAACAATTTCTTTATCTATTTGTTGTTTACGGGCTGCTGTCTTTAATAAATAGGGTAAAATCGAAAGTGCCATATCTTTAAAAGCAAGCGTTGGTCCATGAAAAAGTTCTAAAAAAGAAGCTTTCGATGTAGAAACAACGGGAGCAATAATAGATGTATCAAATTTTTGATCATATGCACTTTCAATACATGATTTCAACTCTTGTTCTGTAAAATCTGTGAAAAAGTATTTCATAATTTCATAAGCTAAATCTTGATATGACAATGATTGAAGGCTTTCTAAAGTTTCTTGTAAAGTAGGAATAGCTTCTGGTACAAAAAGCCCTCCATCATCTGCTATTCCTTGAATAATGGCTGTAGAAGCCAATATTCCTTTTTGACCACCACGAGTGCTCTTATAAAGTAATCCCATTTATATTCTCTCCTTTAATTATTTATCCTTATCACCATTCAATATTTGTCCAATAAATTTTATAGATTATAACATACTATTTTATAAAAAGAAAGATCTTTGTCCAAAAATAATATAAAAAGATCCATAGGTTCTTACTCTTATAAACCTATGGATCTTTCTAAAACCACTTATTGGGTTTTGGATGGCAATTTTAATTTTGTCGATCATCTTCAATAATAATTTCTTTTTCTGGATCATAACCTGCAGGAGCTTCTGGCATAACAACCATACAAACAATATAAATAATAACTCCACCAAATCCTGCAAAAGCAGTAAATGTTAAAAGAACCCAAATAAGTCGAACTAAAGTTGCATCCATATCAAAGTACTCTGCAATTCCAGCACAAACTCCATCTATTTTTTTGTCTCTAGATTTATATAGTCTTTTTTTCATCNCAAAACTCCTCTCCTTATTTTTAAATCGTCATCATCCTTATTCTATCCTACAAACAAGAATATATAAGAATAAATTCTTTCACTCATTCTTCTNTATGTCTATATACGTCATTTAAAATAATTAGTATGAAAAATTTAAAAATTATTCATATATTTCTCTTTTAAGGATTCCTATAAAGGGTAAATTACGATAACGTTCTGCGTAATCAATGCCATATCCTACGATAAATTCATCAGGAATATCAGAACCTTTATAATCAATGGTAATATCTATTTCTCGTCGAGCTGGTTTATCTAATAAACTACATATTTTAAGTGATTTAGGATTTCGACGTAATAAATTATCTTTTAAATAAGCTAACGTCAATCCTGTATCTACAATATCTTCTACAATTAAAATATTTTTCCCTTCAATATCTTCTTCTAAGTCTTTAAGAATTCGAACCACTCCACTGGTTTTCGCTGAATTTCCATAACTAGATACTACCATNAAATCTAAATANACAGGAACTGTAATGTGACGTATCAAATCTGCTAAAAATATATTTGATCCTTTTAAAATCCCTATAACAGTAATTTCTTCTCCTTCATAATCTTTTGAAATTTGTTCTCCTAATTGTTTTACTATTTGAGCTATATTTTCTTCTGTAAATAATATTTCTGCAATATCTTGCTTCATTTGTGACAATCCTTTCTTTAGTCCTTCATTTCTTTTCTATTCTTTTTTTATTATAACAAAAGAAGTAGGGATTCGTAAACCTCTTTTACTTTATATATTTTTTAAATTATTCTAACAGAAAAAGGAACAAAAAGAAAGCTTGCTTGTTTTAGATTTATCTTGTATGATAAAATTATATTATAAACTAAAATAGTATTCATTAAAATATATAACAATATATTATACTATTATAGATATCCATATTTAAACTATAAAAATTAAAAAGAGGTGTCTCATGAAAATATACGCTTATATCAAAAAAGCTTTTGCTTCAATGAAAGTTGCCATCCAACGTTTTCCTATCACTATTGTTATAACTACTTTGGTTTCTTTTTTACTGATGTATTTAGCCCATCAANGTTCTAACTTAGATTCAAACGTGTTAACTCAATTACAACGAATCACTATGGTATTAGCATTAGGTATCCCATTATCCTTATGTATAAAACGAATCCTTGAAATGAAACTTTCTTCTATCCCTCTTTTATTCTATGCTNTTGGCATTCTTCTATTGGTTTTATACTACCTGTTCTTTTTAAAAGACTTATCTCAACTCTCCATCATTCGCTATATAGCTATAACCCTTTCATTATATATTGCTTTTATATTTCTCCCTTATGGATCTACTTCCTCACAGGATTTTGAGTTATATACCATTCGATTAGGAGGAAGATTTTTCTTAACGGGTATCTATGCCTTTATTTTATTTCTAGGATTAGCTGGAATTTTATTTACTATTGATAAGTTATTAGGTATTCCTTTTCCATCTGAATTATACTTGGATGTATGGATTCTTTCTATTGGAATTTTTGCTCCTACTTTCTTTTTAGCTGGAGTACCAAAAACATCTTTATCTAAAATATCTTTTTCTTATCCACACGCTTTTCAAGTATTNCTTTTATATATCGTCATGCCTTTGCTTACTATTTATACATCGATACTCTATATATTTTTTGCTAAGATTATACTCACTCATCAATGGCCAGAAGGACTTGTAGCTCATTTGGTTTTATGGTATTCCATGATTACAACAGGTGTTTTATTTTGTATTCAATCTCTACGTTCCAAAAACAAATGGGTTGCTATTTTTTATCATTGGATCAGTCGACTCATTTTACCTATTTTAGTTATTATGTTTATGTCTATTGGTATTCGCATTCANGAATATGGAATTACATCCAATCGTTATTTTGTAGCACTAGCTGGAATATGGGTCACAGGTTGTATGCTTTATCTTACTTTTACTAAAAAACCAAAAACAATATGGCTTCTTATTTCTCTTTCTTGCCTTACTTTTTTATCCGTATGGGGTCCTTGGAGTCATAAGAATATTTCAGTAATAAGCCAAAATCATCGATTAGAAAAAATACTCACACAAAANAATATGTTAAAAGGCAACAAAATTATTCCTTCTACAACTGTCTCACAGAAAGAACAAGTAGAAGTAAGCCAAATTTTATCCTATTTTGATCGAATGTACTCCCTCCAAGATGTACATTATGTACCTTCTGATTTTACAATAAATCAAATGGAAGAAATTTTTGGTTTCCCACAACAATCACCATATGCTTTTTCAAATAATTATTTTTATTATCATGCTATAGGAAATCCTACTATTATTTCTATTCAAGACTATGATTATTTTATAGGCTTTCAAAATTATTATTCTTCTACATTATCTAAAAATATATTAAATGATGTAGAAGTCACTTATCAACCTCAAGAAAAAGTTTTAACAATTATACAAAATAATAAGGAACTTTATCATACTTCGCTTAATAAATGGGGTACTCAACTTTATCAAAAATATGGAACAGATAAAACAGAGATAACAACCCAAGATATGACTTTCTATGACGAAAATGAAAATATTAAAATTTCTTTTGTCCTATCCGATATCCATGGTGAAGTTATGAAGAATAATGAAATAATAATAAATGATATTAATTTCTACATTTTAATAAATATAAAATAAATACTATAAAAAAAGATCTTCCTCTTATTTACGAGAAGATCTTTTTCTATAGTATTCTTTATATCTACTTTATTACTTTCTATTTGATTTTTATGCCAATTGAAAATCTATCGTTCGTTGGATAATATCTGCCCGTACTACTTCAATTTTAACCCGATCTCCTAGTCGATACATTTTTTTAGTATGTTCTCCAATAAACAAATGATGTTGTTCATCATAGATATAATAATCATCATCTAAACTTGTTACATGTACTAAACCTTCTATCGTATTAGGAAGTTCTACATAAAAGCCCCAAGGAGATATACCTGAGATCATTCCTTCATATATTTCCCCAATTTTATCTTGCATATATTCTACTTTCTTTAATTTTTCCACTTCTCGCTCTGCATCTTCCGCTATTCTTTCCGTTATTGATGAATGTTTAGCTACTTCCGGTAAATTTTTTTGTAAATAAGAGACTCTCTTTGTACTTAATTTACCCTGTAATTGATTTTTTATAATACGATGAATTTGTAAATCAGGATATCTACGTATAGGTGCAGTAAAATGACAATAATATTTCGCTGCTAAGCCAAAATGACCCTCATTTTGAGTATGATATTTAGCTTGTTTTAATGAACGAAGTGTTAAACGACTAATTACTTGTTCTTCTAATGATCCTTCTATATCTTGAAGAAGTTTTTGAATTTCTTTTGGATGGAGAGTATTATTTGCTCCTTTTATACGATATCCGAAAGAATAAATATACGTAGATAACTTTTGAATCTTTTCTGGATCTGGTTCTTCATGAATGCGATATACAAAAGGAAGTTCCTGCCAAAAATAATGTTCTGCAATNGTCTCATTACACACTAACATACATTCTTCTATAATATTAGTAGCTATATTTCTTTCTTCTAACTCAATCCGTATNACTTTTCCTTGAGAATCTAAAATAATTTTACTTTCTTCAAAATTAAAATCAATAGATCCTCTATTATTTCTTCGTTTGTGCAAAATATGAGTAAGTGTCTCTAAATCCTCAAATAAAGGAATCAANTTCTTATATCTTTCTCGTAAATTTAAATCCTTTTCTTCTAGGATTTTTTGAACATCTGTATAAGTCATTCGTTCATCGACTTGAATAACACTTTCTACAATCTGATGATCTAGGACATTCCCTTCAGCATCAATCTCCATCATACAGCTTAAAGCTAATCGATCTTCTCCTGCATTTAACGAACAAATTCCATTCGATAATTGATGTGGAAGCATAGGAATAACCCTATCAATAAGATATATGCTTGTCCCTCTTTTATATGCTTCTTGATCAATAGGAGAATTTTCTAGTACATAGTGATTTACATCTGCAATATGGACACCTAATCGATAATTCCCTTCGGAAGTTTTTTCTAATGAAATTGCATCATCTAAATCTTTAGCATCAGCACCATCAATTGTGATCATAGGAAGTGAACGTAAATCCACTCTATCTTGAATATCTAGTTCTGATACTTCTGTTGGAATAGTCTCTAATTGTCGCTTCACAGAGTCTGGAAATTCTGTGGGAAGTTCAAATTCTCGAATAATCGACAAAATATCAACGCCTGGATCATTAATATGACCTAAAATCTCAATAACTTCTCCTTGTGGATTTCTTCTTCCTTTAGGCCAATCAGTAATACTTACCACTACTTTGTGACCGGTAACAGCCCCTTTACTTTTTCCTTTAGCAATATAAATATCTTGTGAAAAACGTTGATCATCCGGAGTCACAAATCCAAAACTTTTACTTTCTTCATAGAGACCAACTATCTCTTTTTTACCTCTTTCTAAAACTTCTAAAATTTCGCCTTCTGCTCTTTTATCTCCATGACTTGATCTTGTTATCCGACAAATTACACGATCTTTATGAAGGGCTCCATTTACACCTTCCGCAGGAATAAAAATATCTTCTACCGTAGGATCNTCTTGAATTAAAAATCCATATCCTCGTGGATGTCCCTGAAAAATTCCTACTATCATATTTAATTTTTCTGGAATAATATATTTTCCTTTTTTAGTCCGTATAACCTTTCCTTCTAATCTTAATTCTTGTAAAATTTCTTCTAATTCTTCTCTTTCTTGCATCGGAACTTCTAAAATCATCATCAATTCCTTTACTTTCATAGGGCGATAATCTTTATGATGCATAAAATCAATTAATTTTTCTTTTCTTTTTTCTCGTATATCTAGATCCATGTAATCCACCCTTTCTCACTTCTTAATACCAGATTCACTATATGAATCAATCACTTGAAATCTTACACCAAATAAAATTTCATAATTAAATAATAATCTATTTAAGAAACTGTAATATAAAGAACCTCAAAATAATTAAAATANCATATAAAATTACAATCATTAAGAATAAATTTAATAATCCTTATACTAGTATACTCAATTTTCTTAAATTTGTATACATTGATTTTATTTTATAGAATATAAAATCATCATAACTAGATGAAAACTCTTAACTTTTTTAATTACTTTTATTATCTGGTGCCGATCCACTACTTCCTCGAATGACTAATTGAGTTGGAATAGTAACCCATCTTCCTACTTTACAAGTATCTTCCTGTATCTGATCTAATATTAAATTCACAGCTGTTTCTCCCATATATTCTGTATAAACTTTTACAGTGGAAAGAGAAGGTACGGTATACTTGGCATTAGGAATATCGTCAAATCCAACTATAGAAACTTGCTCTGGAACTTGAATACCATGCTCATATAGTGCTTTTAAAGCACCAATAGCAATAGAATCATTCGCAGTAAAAAAAGCAGTGGGTAAATCTCCTTTTTGAATCGCTTTTTTCATAATTTTATATCCTCCTGCAGCCATTTCGCTGGTAGCATAAATATCATCCTCGGTAGCAATGGTATACCGATTCATAAAATCACGAAAAGTAACTTCTCTTAAATCTTTACAATGAATATGACCCTCAAATCCAATAAATCCAATATTTTTATGACCTTGCTCCATTAAATACACTAAAACTTCTTGAGTAGCTTTTCGAAGATCAATGTTTACATAATCATTGTTAATCTTTTTAGGTATAGTATCAACAAATACAATGGGTACTAAAAATTCTTGTTGATTTAGTAATTGATCTATCTCATTTTCATTCACATTACCGATTGCAATAATACCAGAAAGACTTTGAGGATAATCTACTACTTTTTCTACAATAATATTATGTTTTTCACATTCCTTTTCAATTCCCATCCGAATAGATAAATAATATGGATCCGCTAACTCGGCTTCCGCTGTATTATTTTGTAAAATNCCAATTCGTATAACCTCTTTTGTTTGTAAATATGTTTTTTTAACTTGCTTCGATACAATCTTTTTATTACGTTGTTTCATTGTCTTATAATCTAATTCTGTAGCAATCTCAAATATTTTTCTTCTTGTTTCTTCAGAAGCAACCAATGTATCATCATAATTTAAAACTCGCGAAACAGTAGTAATAGAAACTCCTGCCTTTTCAGCAATATCTTTTAAAGTAGCCATATTTTCTTCCTTCCTCTAATTCATTTATACCATACGTATATACTTGCATAAATTAAAATTATTTATAACCATACTTATATTTGTGAAAGTACAACTTCCTTGAATTTAAAATTAAGTCTATTCTTAACACACGATATATTATTCACTTTGTTTACATTAGAAAATAAAATCATGAATATGCATGCATACTCATGATTTTATTCATACCATTTCTATAAATAAAGATTTTCACTATATTATTGATTATAGTTTAATACTATTTTTTATTCTACTACTTTTACCATAATTTCTTTTTTATCAAAACGTTGACTTTCTACTTGAATTAAAATATCTCCTTCTACTCCTTTATTTTTTACCCAAAAAGCAATACTACCACCTATGAACGAAAGAGAATGAGGTCCAATTAACTCCCCTGCTCCATCCACTGTAATATAAATAGGGTCATCAAGAAAAGTCATTGTATTTCCACATTGATCCAATGCTTCTACTACTACTCGAGTTACATCTAACTCTTTCATACCAATCGTATCATCATCTGCTTTTACAGAAAGTTCTGTAGGAATGGGATTATGGGTAAAGTTTCTACGAATTACTTCTTGATCATTTATATATCCTACAAAACTAGCTTCATTCCATCTATCTCCCCAATAACCACTTAATTCATCCATAATAATTGGTGGATGAGATAAACCAGCAAAATCTTTTTTATTAGGATAATATTTTCCTTTTGATTGTCCTCCATAATAAAATTCAATAGAATCACAATTCGTTAAAATAACAAAAGGAGTGATTGATCCACCATTACGATCTCCACGACTCCAATACGTAACCGGTTCTAAAACAATCTCTGTTTTAGGATCTTTTTGACTTCTATATACATAGGAAGCAAACTTAGGCAATCGATACATATCCATAACACCATGATAACAAATTTTATCTCCCGACCCAAAATCAGAATGCGTATTATAATCAAAAGCACACCAACCAATAGCTCCTGCCATATGATCATCCATATGAGAGGCATTTTGTACTCTAGCATGACGTAATGCATGTTCTAATACCCGTTCTTCCTGATCAAATTTCTTAGTCGGATACATATGACCATTATATTCTGTTACCATATAAGGTACATAATCATCGAAACCTGTAACTATTTTTTGATCACGTAAAACCTTATTCCCACCACTATGAATAAAATCATTCATCGTATAAACATCTTCTAAAAACTCACTTTTTTCAATACATCGTACTCCACCTGTTTGACGAGTTGGATCTAATTTTCGAGCTATCTCATTTGTTTTCGTATATAATTCATGATGATCCGAAGATTCATTAATTCGTACTCCCCAAATTACAATAGAAGGGCGATTCCGATCTCGAAGAATCATTGATTTTACATCTTGAAGAACTTGTTTCTGCCATTCTTCATCACCTATATGCTGCCAACCAGGAATTTCTTCAAATACAAGTAAACCAATTTCATCACAACGATCTAAAAAATGACGCGATTGAGGGTAGTGAGATGTTCGAACCATATTAAGTCCTAATTCGTTTTTTAATATATCTGCATCTTTTTGCTGAGCCCTTTTAGGCATAGCATATCCTACATAAGGATAAGATTGATGTCGATTTAAACCTACTAATTTAACTTTTTTTCCATTTAAATAAAAACCATCTTTTTTAAAGATTGCTTCACGAAATCCAAATTGTTCTGTAACCTGATCTAATTTTTTCTCTCCTTGATATAATTCAATTACCATTTTATATAAAACTGGATGATCCATATCCCATAAAACAATATGTTCTAAATTATCTATTCTAACTGTCTCCACATTTTGTTGAATTNTTTGAGTTTTTTGTTGAATTTCTTGTCTATCTCGTATTAATGTACAAACTAACGTAAGATCTTCTTGTTCTATATTNTTTATCGAAATTTCTAATTCCACTATTTTTTTAAGATCTAATACTTGAGGAGTTTTAATAAAAATATCTGTAATAAATATAGGTTCTACCACTCGTAAAGAAACTTCTCGATAAATTCCTCCAAAAGTTAAATAATCAATGACCCCTCCAAACGGTGGTATTTCTGATCTTTCTGTAGAATCTACAACTACAGTAATCATGTTTTTTTGTTCAAAACGAACTACCTCTGTAATATCGATACTAAAAGGTGTATAACCTCCCTTATGTTCTCCTACAAACTTTCCATTTGTATAGACTTTTGCATAAGTCATAACCCCTTCAAAATCTAAATATATCTTTTTCCCTTTATACTCTTTAGGAATAAATAATTGTTTCTTATAACAAGACACAAATTGAAAATCCGCTTCATCAAAATAATTATAAGGTAATTCTATATTTGTATGTGGCAAGCAAACNGGTTTAAATATTTTTTNATCTACATGATTCTGATAAATATATTCTTCTGAAAAATTTGGAGCATAAAACCATTGAGTATTCATATTTTGTACAATACGCATTTACCTTCTCCCCTCTCTANTTTTTCACTTGCAAATTAAAAATTAGTTATTCTTTACTAGTAAATTTTTAGTTTAATTTAGTTTAATTTTACTATATTTATTGTTTTTCGTCAATTAAAAAATATTTATCTTGACTCCCTACTAAAAAAATTAAAACTATAATTAAAAGCCATACCAAAATTACCATTAAAAATCGAGTAAGAAATGAAAAAATATTTCACTCTTACTCGATATCTTATATCTCTTTAATTTTCATAAATCAATAACATCCCTATGCTAAATTCCAATAAAATTTATTATTTCGATTTATTTATTAATAGCTCCATTCATTGCTTGAACTAACGCTGAACTAGTGAAACGATTTTCATACTCTGGAAAAGAAAGAGTTCCACCCATCGAAACATACGGTCTTCTAAATTCCATTTTACTAGCAACAGGTTCTCTAGCAGAAAGATGACATTCTTTCGCCTTAGTTCTATTTACTATCTTTTTTATATTTCTAACATTAATTTCTCCACCAGGCATAATAATAATTCGATCTCCTGCTTTTTTTACTAAATCAGTGATTAAATCAATACCTTCTAGTGCTGTATTTTCTTGACCAGAAGTTAATATTCTATCAACCCCTAAATCAATTAATTGTTCCATGGCTTCAAAGGGATCCTTTGCGACATCAAAAGCACGATGAAAAGTAACTGTCATTGGTCTAGCTAATTTAATGAGTTCAGCTGTTCTCTTCCTATCTATCGTTCCATCTGAATTTAAAAGTCCAATAACAACCCCATTCACTCCTAATTGCTTAGCTAACTGAATATCTTGTTTCATCATTTCGTATTCTAAAGAAGAATATAAGAAATCTCCTCCTCGAGGGCGAATAATTACATTTAAATCAATATCAATATTTTGTCTAACTAATTGAATGCAACCAGCACTAGGAGTAGTTCCTCCTTCAAATAAATTATCACACAATTCTACACGTACAGCTCCTCCTTTTTGAGCTTCTATAGCAGAATGAATAGANTCAATACAAATTTCTAAAGAAACAGACATTTTTTTCTCCTTTCTGTATNCAAAATATTATCAAACATACTTCAATAACAGATATTAATTATACAAAAAAAATCCCTTGTACAAGGGATTTTTACATTAAAATATTTAAAAATAATGCTAAAAGAATAAAAATAAACGCTCCTATTTTTGTGTATCTTTCAAAAGTACCCTCTAAAGATCTTGCTTTATTTTTACCCCAATAAGATTCTGCTGCTCCTCCAATAGCACCTAATCCCGCAGATTTGCTTTCTTGAAGAAGAATAATCCAAATTAGTGCAAGACCTATAAGTACATAAATCACTTGCATAACAATAAGTAAGGCTGACATCTTTTCCACCTCCTGAAATCAATATTTTAATTTTATCATAAAATTGTCTAACCTTCAATCTTTTTATCATTTTTTTATAGGATTATGATATAATACTAAATGGACAACCTGTATTATTTAAAAATAATTAAACTTTTTAATATATTTTCTATATCGAATATAAAGAAGGTGTAAATGAATGAATCATAATAAAATAAATTATCAAAAAGTATTAGAACAAACACTTTTAAAAATTCAAGAAGATAAAAAAGTTCCTACATTGCTTTTGCATAGTTGTTGTGCACCTTGTAGTTCTTATGTCATAGAATATCTTTCTAATTATTTTTATATTACTGTTTTTTATTATAACCCTAATATTGATGAATACGAAGAATACCTAAAACGAACTAAAGAACAACAACAATTCATTCAACAAATCCAAACCAAATTCCCTGTTCAATTTGTAGAAGGAAAATATGACGTAGAAAACTTTTTACGTATCGCCAAACCTTTAGCNCATGAACCTGAAGGTGGCCGACGTTGTTGGGCATGCTATAGACTCCGATTAAAAAAAACAGCTGAATATGCAAAAGCTCACAATTTTGATTATTTTACTACAACTTTATCCATCAGCCCCTTGAAAAATGCTCAAAAGCTCAATGAAATTGGAGAACAATTACAAAATTCCATAGAAATTCCTTACTCATTCTCTGATTTTAAAAAGAAAAATGGTTATAAACGTTCTATAGAATTAAGTAAGGAATTGAATCTATATCGTCAAAACTACTGTGGATGTAGCTACTCAAAGGATAACATTAACATTTCATAAATTTATATGCTATCAAGTAAATTTTATAATTACATGAACAATGAATAAAATCCTAAAAATCTAAAATTTCTCCTGTTCCTTCTTTTCTTCTTAACTTTTTAATAACGATGATACCTACAATAGCTGATGTAAGTCCTACTAAACCGTTACTAATCATCATAGCAAGCCCTACACTTTCACTTCCTAGTGATGTATATTCCCTTAATATATAAAGAGATGGAATACGAAATAAAAACAATCGTATAAAATTAATAACCAATGCTAATCTTGTATAACCAAGTCCATAAAGTAATCCCATAACCGCTGCAGACATAGCTAAAGTAATAAAGGCATAACGTTCATATTTAAAAATATTTTTTAT
>JGI24708J26588_10001990_pt1 | contig 15807 bp, 8 predicted proteins | sample BioPla1DNA2_FD_26588 | JGI IMG/M metagenome (IMG submission 26588) | reverse complement strand
TCTTTAGCAAATGCTCTGGAAGCATTGATTAGCGAAAATTCGACAAAAAATTCTAAAGCAACTGCAGACCTAGCAATTAAATTAATTCTTGATGCTTTTGAGAATTCTGTTTTTAAGGAAATACCAAGGCTACAAGAAGTACACGCTCAAACTGAAAATAATGTTAAAACAAAAATTTCTCAAGAAAAAAAAGAAAAATTTCGTTCAATACTTGAATCATTGCAAGAAGCTGCAAATTTGTCTGGCACTGCAGCTGCTAATTCATTAACTGGTTACACACAAGCTTTGTCTAACGCACTGGAAGTACACTACCAAGTGGTTAATTATAAAATAAGTCCAATGTTATTTTTAGCTGTGCTGAAAATGTATCAAAAACAATTAACCAGTTCTAATCAGGACAATTTACAAAGTATAAGTCATTATTCAGATCTTTTTTCAGAAATTAGCGAAGCATTAGTCAAAATCATTTCAAATTGGCAATTACAAAGACATTTTACCTTTCTACGTACAAATAATTTTGATTCAATTATTGGCTTAACAGAAAAAGAAATGGCAACCTTTTATGCCTCACCTTTTGAATTGGATAAAGACAATTTAGTTGCCATTTTGAAATCGGTTCAATAAATTTTTTCTTTTAAACTTTATTTCTTAAAGAATTTATTACTAAAGCCTTCTAGATGATTTAAAAACTCAAGTATATCTTCTTCTGATGTTGCATAAGAAATACGGAAATAATTATCTAAGTTTAATTTACCTGTAGACTGACCAAAACCAAGCCCTGGTACGGTTACAGCTTTTGTCTCATCTAATAATTTAAGACAGAATTCTTTTGAGCCTAAGCCAAATTCACTTAAATTTGCAAAAACAAAGAAAGCACCACCTGGAACATCACAGGAAAAACCTTTGATTTGATTTAGACCTTCACACAGAATATTTCTTCTGTTTTCATAACTTTCTTTCATTTTTACCGTATCCGGAATACATTCCTCTAAAGCAGTAATACAAGCTTCTTGGGCAGGAACAAAAATACTATTTGCAAGATTTTGATGTAATTTGGTCATGCGATCAATTAATAATTCATTAGCAATTGCATAACCTACACGCCAACCTGTCATCGCAAATGTTTTAGAAAAACTATTAATAAAAATCACATTATCTTTGATTGCTGGATAAGCTGTGAGCGTCGCTGATTTTTGACCATCAAAAACTATTGTCCGATAGACTTCATCAGTTGTTGCAAACAAATCATATTTTTCGATAATAGCTGCAATTTCATCCATTGTTTCTGTCGGAATAACACCACCGGTTGGGTTTGATGGTGAATTGATCATAATTAATTTTGTTTTATCTGTAATTGCGGCTTCAATATCTTCTGGATTTGGTGCAAAACCATTTTCTTCATAGCTAGGTACGCAGACCGGAATTCCACCTGCAACTTTGACCATATTGATATAATTAGGCCAATTTGGTGTTAAAATAAGAACTTCATCACCTGGGTTGATACAAGCAAGAAGACTCAATTGCAAAGCTTCGGTTGCACCAATCGTGACTAAAATTTCTGTATCTGGATTTGGATTTAATGGATCGCTTTCTTCTTCACCATGATATTTGGCAATAGCTTGTCTGAGTGGTAAGATACCACGATTTTGTGAATAAAAAGTTTTGCCTTCATTTAAAGATTGAAACGCTCGCTCTATAATAGGTCTTGGCGTCACAAAGTCAGGTTCACCTACGGTAAAATTGAGAACATCTGTCATGCCTGCAGCTGCAGTATGCATTTCTCTAATAATTGAGCCTTTTAGATTATAAGCTAAATCAGATATGTGTTTCATTTTTGCCTCCGTCAATTTTAAATATGTCCATTTACTCTCGAACAGTTATTTTAATTTTAAAAAATAGATTTTCCCATTATATAATTATTTCCTCAATTTTTCTAAAATTGGGTAAAATTGTTTATGTAATTCGGGATTAGCACAAAAAACTGAGCTCGCCTCAAAAATTGGCATTTCTTTTCCATAAATATCTGTGACTTTAACACCAGCTTCCTGACAAAGCAAGATACCTGCAGCAAAATCCCAAGGTCTTAATTTATACTCAAAGAAAATATCTGCTCTGCCGCTAGCAAGATAAGCCATATCTAAAGCAGCTGAACCTGTGCGCTGTATATCTTCGCCCGCCATAAATGCATCTGTAATAACTTCCATAATTTTTGCATGGTCAACATCTCCCCGATCATGTGGACTAGTACCAAAAATAATAATTGCTTGGTTTAAGTTCTTAATATTTGAAGCTATAAGTCTTTCTTTTTGAATTGATCCGTTTGCCTTTAGTTGACTACTTGCATCTTCAACAAGATAAGAACCTCCATCTTTTTGTGCTTCAAAAAACTCATCCAGGAATGGATTATATACTGCGCCATAAGCCAATTTTTCACCATCATAATAAGCAAGTGAAATACAGGAATGTTTAACGTTACGAATTAAATTTGTCGTTCCATCTATCGGATCAAGAATAAAACAAGGTTTTGTCTGATCGTAATTGTCTTTAGCGCCTTCTTCTCCAAAAAACTGAAAATCGGGAAAGATGCTTAAAATCTTAGTTTCAATCTCGTCCTCAATTGCAAGATCAATTTCTGTTACATAATCACCAAAGCCTTTGCTTTCAATTTTAAGATCAGCTTGTTCTGATTTTTCTGCTCTTGCTACAGCTTGTTTTTCAAAAATTATTTGAGCTGCATCAATCACAATATCTCTAATTTTACTAATTTCATTTTCGCTTAATGTATACAAGTTTCTCTCCTTTTAACTTCTAGTTTATAAATAATAGGCTTTTCCATCACGTAAAAGCCACATACATTTTTCTTTAACTGTATTTGGCAAATCCAAGATTCTTTCAATTGCTAATGCATAATAGTTTAACTGTGTTTCGTAACGTTCTTGTAAAATAGGCAATTTATCTTTTTCTAAAATAAAATCAGATTTGTAATCAACGAGAACTGCCTCTCCATCCTCCATAAACCAAAGATCTATCATTCCCTGGAGTAAAGTCTGATCACCATCAAATTTATCTGTAGTTGTTTCTAATAAATCTTCATTGGGTTTGGATTTAATACCCTCATTTCCTAACGGTGGAATTGACAATGTAAAGGGAGTTTCACGATAAACTAAACCATGTTCTTGCTCCGCGACTACAATACGTTGTGCTAAATCTGAATCTAAGAATTTTTCGATAAATTGATAGGAATATTCTGCTAATTCTTTTTCGTGTGAACGAATTTTCTTTTCGCCAATCAAGCGATCAATTTGTCTATCATAAATTTTAGACCACTCTGCTTTAGGTTTTGTTAAATAGTCTTGCAAGTCTATAAAATGCATTAGAGCATGAATAAATGTACCAAATTCTACCCCAGATTTAGAGATTTGCGTTTCCTCTTGTTCAAGCTGTGGTTTTCTTAAAACAAATCCCATATCTGCCATCCCTTTTGGCAATATATTCTTTTCAAAATTTTCTGTATCTANNGCTTGAGTTTGTGCTCTTTTGAGTTCTGTTACTGTTATTTTAGCTGGAGACTCTGCAAAAGGATCCTCAATCTCTGCTAACAGATTTGTCAGTCGATTAATCTCCTGTTTGCCTACTTCTTCTGGAAACAAAATAGCTGTTAGATCTTGTTCAGCTTTTTCTTGTTTCGATAAATTTTTAGCAACAATGGTTCTTTCTTGTTCACTTGATACATCTATACTTTTTACTGCTTGTTGTTGCCAGGTTTTTTGCTGATTTTCTAATTTACTTATTGTTTCAGCCGCTGTAATAAAATTAACATTGTAATTTTCAAGTTCAATTTGTAGTTCAGAATCTGGTACGCTATTTAAAACAAAATAATCTAAGATATTTTGAGTGTTGTTTTCTTTTTTATCTTGGTTTGTTAAAAAACTCATAATAATTTCTGCATAGCTGTCTAAGGAATACAAGTCATCTTGATCTATTTTTTGATTTAATTTTGGAATCAAATTTGCCAAGATTTCATTCCTTTTGCCCGAGCTTAAATTCGCTAAAATTGTTAAGTCTTCTTCTGCCCGAGTCATTGCAACATAAAGGAGACGATATTCTTCTGCCCATAGCTTCTTGGTTTTGGTTTTGTTAAATTCTAGCATACTTAAATTTGAATAAATAATTTGTTCATGTGTGTCTGTAGTATAAGTTGCAAAACCAAATTCTGGATCAAATTGAAAAATTGAATCTGATCTATTTCTGAGTAATTTTTGATTACTACCTGCTAAAATAATATGCTTATACTGCAAACCTTTGGAAGCATGAATTGTCATCACCGAAACACTGTTATCGACAACAGGAGCTTCGTCAAAGTCTTGGACTTGTAATTTTCTTTCCTTAATTTTTTGTAGATAATTGGTGAAGTTATGTAAACCGCTCCCTTGATCTTGTTCAAACTGATTAGCCCATTCTTGGAACTTTTCAATATCTGCCAATCTTTGCTTAGCAAACGGTAAGTTTGCTACTTGACTGGGATAATCGGCTATTTGAAAAATTTCATCTAATAGCTCAGATAAGGAAAGCCAATTTGCTTTCTCCCTGAGTTCAGAAATTAGATTCAAAAACTGATTTATTTTGTCATAAAGTTGACCTATTTTAGCTTTTGAATCAGCTTCTAAAATACAACTTGCTTCATCAATAAAGTCAGCTTTTTCCATACTGCCGATAGTCTCAATAATTTGATGAAAAAATTTACTGTTTGGATCAAATAGTCTACAGATCAATAATTCATCTTCATCAAAAGCTAAACCAAAAATATTAGAACGCATTACTGCAACAAGTGGAATATCTTGCTTTGCATTGTCTAATAAATGAATTAACTGGATCAAAAATCTTAGTTCTAAACTATCTAAATAATTTTTTTCAGCTGTAGAGTTCACCGGAATATTAAAAGACGTTAGCACTTGTGAATAAATATTACAAATATTATGAGTTCTAGCTAAAATTGCAAAATCATCATAGTTCTTACCTTGCAAAATATTTTTTCTAATAAGATAAACTGCATTAAGGGCTTCATAAGCTAGCTTGAGATCATTATTTGAATTTATTTCTATTTGTTCTAAATTGATCAGGGAATTAAGACGTTCTTCTGGTGACGCAGTTTCTTCATCTTGCTCTTCCAAAACCTGTTGATTTGTCTTTTGATTATTTTCTGGTATAAAAACAGATTTAAAAGTGATACGTTTTTTGCCAACTTCAGATTCAAAAAGATTTTCATTACCAGGAATTAATTTTTGTGAATCATCATATTCTATTTCTGCGACTTCTTCTTTCATAAAAGAAGTAAAAAGCTGATTAATGCCTTCTAGTATTGTTTCTGAACTTCTAAAGTTTTTATTTAGGAGAATATAGTGACCACCAGACAAAGGTTCTTTTAAGGAAGAATTTGTTTCCGTCACTGACTCTTGCTGACTATTTTTTTCTGCTGCTTGATATTCTGAATATTGATCTAACTTTGTTTTGAAAAGATTGGGATCAGCATGACGAAATCTATAGATACTTTGTTTTAAATCGCCGACCATAAAAACTTTGTCAGATTTGATGCGGCTAACTATCAGCTCCTGAATTGGGTTAGTATCTTGATATTCATCAATATATATTTCTTGGAATTGAGCATGAACAGATTCTGCAATTTCCTTTTGATCTAATAATTGTAAGGTAAAGTGCTCATAATCATTAAAATCTATTAAATTGTAACGCCGTTTAATTTGCTGAAAGCGTTGATCACACAAAATAATAATTTCGATGAAGCGTGCTAGCGGTTTATTCATTATTTGTAAGCTTTTTTCATAGAACTTTAAATTTTGTGAAAAATAAGGTTGACTATCTATCAAATTATTACGCTCGGCAACACTAGAATTAACATTAAAATTTTTGTTCAAAACAGCTATTATTGGTAATACATTGGGTTCATAAGTCTCGTAAAACTCTCGTTTTTCGATAGCCGCCTTTGTATTTGCACTGGTTTTACGAAGCGCAATCGGCTCACCTAGTTTAGCGGCTGCTTGTGAAATAGACTGCCATTTTTTTTCGTTATTCTGATCTGTTTTAAGTATTTGAGCTATTGAACTGATAACATTTTCTTCAGTTTCCAATTTTTCTTGTAAAGTCTTTGCTTCTTTTGATTTTATTTTTCCTTGACTAGCATTTCTATAATAATTTGTATTTTTAACTTGCATTATTGTGAGTAAGGCAGTTTCGATTTTTTCCTCTAACAAAGTCAAAGTTTCTTTGACAAAATCTGATTCAGATAAATTTTCACTATTTCTTTGATATTTTTCAAAAGCAGTAATCAAAGCATTTTCATAGTAGGGTAAACTCTTGGCTTGACTCAGCATTTGACTAATATGTGTACGCATTTGCTGATCAGTATAGCTTTCTGTAAAGGCAAAAGTTAAATTTTCAAAATCGTTAAGCCATGCTTCCTGTGTGACCGGCTCTTGCATAATATTAAACAACGACATTTCTTGACTTAGGCCAGGCAATTCTTGTGAGACTACTTTATCTTTTTCATAATTTTCCTGGTCTTCCAAATCAGCTAGTTTTTGATAAAGATAATTTAAGACATCATCAATCGCTCTCTCTAAATAAATGGTTCTTTGGGTGTCAGAAATATTATTTACTTGAGCATCAAGAATAAGTTCCCCTTGATCATCAACTAAATAGGCATTATATTCTTTGATCATACTTAAACAAAAAGCATGGATCGTTGAAATCTTTGCTAGTGGCAAACGTTTTTTAAGATTTCTTAACTGTTCTAAAAATTTTGGATCAGATGTATTTGCCATTTCTTCTGCTAGCTTTTCTTCAAGCTTTTGACGCATTTGTGTCGCTGCTTTCTTAGTAAAAGTCATAACAAGCAAATTTTCTGGCTCAACCTTTTTATCAATTAAACGTTTATAGATTCTATTAATTAAGACTGCTGTTTTGCCGGAACCTGCTGCTGCAGAAACAAGTAAAGGTTTAGCTTGATCATAGTCGATTGCTTGTTGCTGTTTTGTTGTAAAATTAATCATCAGTTCAAGCTTCCTCCGTCTCGTTTGTATAGTGGCTCTTCTCCTCAAAAGCTTGGACAGCATTACTAATTTGATCTAAGATTTCTTGATCTTTACCAAGAGAATCATAAATTGTTTCTCTTTGGCCTATCAAGCGTTGATCAAAACCACAGATTTCTTTAAATTGACAATATCTACAAGGCAAGTCATCTCTTTTTAAAGCTTTTGGATTTGGTGAAATATTACCTGAAATAATATTTTTTACACTTTGTTGTGCTTTGAGATAAGAAAAATCACCAATTTCCTCCAACTCTCCAGTGTCTCCCTTAATTTCTTTGTGTAATTTTTGTTTGATTAAACGCTCATTGCGAGCTGTCTCGGGTGGATAAATTGTATTCTTGTTATTTGTGTCAACTGGATTTTGAAAAGAAAAATAGCCAATTGAGTCGACATTGTTTTTTGGATGATTATGCTGCCATACTCTTTGGTACAGACCTAATTGTAAATCTAATCCATAGAAAATCTTTTCTAAATCAATTGCTTTTCTACCAGTTTTATAATCAAAAATACGATATTCCTTTAAATCGTTTTGATCAATTCGATCAATAATTCCATTTAGCTCTAAAGAAATTCTATAGCCTAACAAATCATCCTCATTGATTAAGTAGAGTGACTTATAATGCTTATCTTTGGCTAGATTATTTTTTTCATCATTGAAATGTGGAGGAAATTGCCATTCAAAATGAGTAGGCAGAAAATCTGCTTGCAAATTATTATAACTATCAAAAATTAAAGCAGAACGTATTATTCTTTTTAGACGAGTACCATCCTTGACTCTAATGATAGGATCGACATAAGTATTTAAATCAGACGAATCAACTGCAGCCAAATATAATTGATCATAAAAGTTTTTAGATTCTATTTTCTCTAACCAATCTTCAACTACTTTGTCTTTTGATTTTTGATCTTCTGCATTTGCAACTGCTTGTGCAAACTCCTTTAAAGCAATTTCCATCATCGCATGGACCATCATGCCACGATCCCTATAGTCAATATCCCAAATTGGTCTTTCTTGTAAATTTAAAATATTTTGCGAAAAATATTGATATGGACAAGCCTGATAATTTTCTAAACGACTAGCTGATAAAAACGTACGTTTACTTAATAATTTTAAATAATGGGTTTGATTTAAGGATATTATTTCATTTTTCTGGTTATGCCAATGGATTAAAGAGTTGAAAGAATCAGCGATTACCAGCTTTTTTGCAGTTGTCTTGACGTCTTTTTGTAATTTCTGAATTGCTTGGTACCAAAATGTTGCAGATTCTGGTAAATTAAATTTTTGTTCTAGCTCTTTTTCGTTTTTACTTTTAATAATAATTTTTTCTTCATCCGATTTTTTGGAAAAAGTTTGTTGTCCAGCATTTAAAAAACGTCTCGTCCGATTTTCTGTTAACCAACGCTGATCCGGATAAGTTAAATCACCTGGAATCATTTGTAATAACTCTGTGTTTTTGATGAAAATATTTCTTTGTTGGTTTAATTGATTGTCCTGTTTTTCTGACAATTCATTGTCTAATAGTTGATCGACAAAAATATATAAGCTTGCCCATTGTTCTGAATCTGGGTTTGAAGTTGAAAGATATATATGATCTTTTGTTCTAGAAAACAAACCGGCAGAACTAACTAAACCGGAGATTAGTTGATTTTTTTTGTAGTCTGGCAGTGTTTTGTCACTAACAGCTTCAATCCATTCTATTTCTTTTGAGCTAAAAAAACTATTTTCGGCATCAACTGGGGGAAAAGTATCAGCAGACATACCAACAATAAAAAGCACTTTGCAGTCGTAGTAGATTAATTCCTGGGGAGATCCAATTCTGATCCGATCAAGACCAACTGGTATAGTATTTGGAATCTGCAAAACCAAGGATCCTAAAATAATTTCAGTAAATCTAGCTTGACTAATGTTTTCTACATTAAAAAGGGCATGACTTTCTTCTAATAATTGTACAGTCACATCAAAAGCTGCAGCCAAGGATAGAGCAATGTCCTCTTCTTCTAGTTTTCTTAATTCATCGATTTTATTTTGCAAGTGTAAAAAGAATCGATCGTCTGCTAACCAGGCTAACAATATCCCGGCTTTCGCCGATGCCTTTTTATTAGCTCGCATTTTGCTAGTGACTTCAAAAACTGGTCTAAGATGTATTTCAATAAAATCAACAAAAAACTCTTGCTGTTTTTGATCTTTGATTCGTTCAAGATATTTTTGATTTTCCAGTTGATCTGGATATTTAAAACCAAACTCCAAACAAATATTTTCAAATGTATCAATTTCATCAACTGTTGCTGTCGTTAAACCAGAACGCAAAAATGATAATAAATCTTCAAAAAGATAGTTTGCATTACTAATGCGTAAAAATCCCTCAAGGTAGCGATACAGAGGTAGCTGTTTAATCGGCAAACGGTCTGTTAAATAAGCATTAAGACCAAATTCTCGGAAAATAGATTTAATCAAACTTTGATTTGTTGCTTCTTCTGTAATTGCAATTCCAATATCTTTTTGACGATAATTTTCTTCGTTAACTAGGCGTTTAATTTCACCTGCAATAAATGACCACTCTTGTCTTTTATCTTCATTAGTTAGTAAACGGATTTTAGCTGTGCTCTTAAGCTCATAATTCTGATCTGCCCTTAACTGATCAGCTAAAGCAAAATCAAGTTTCCCTGATAAAATAGCTTCTTGTAGTAATCTTTGTTCGATGGGCGTTGATTCTTCTAAAATCTGAACTTGAATGTTTGGAATAATAGAAATGATCTGCTTAAAAGCTTGATAACCGGGCTCAAAAATTTCTTGTCTGATTTTATTTTGGAGATTAGGGTCTGCTAAAACTGTAATCGTCAGTTTTTTACAAAGTTTTGCCAGACTCTTAATAATTTTTAACTCTTGCTGATTAAAGGTTCTAATGTCAGCAAAACCTGTTATCCAGATCTGAGTATTTTGGAGAAATTCTATATCTTGGTTTTCTTCGTCATTTAATAGATCTATGAGCCTATTTAAATTATCATCTTGATCAATGATTTGTAAATCATTTAATTCTTGATGATAAAGTTTAAATAGTTCAGAAAAATCTGAGATTTTATCCTTGGTTAAAGATGGAGGTGCTTTTTCGGCTAAGTCTTGTACAACAGTTTCGGTCAAATCAAATCTCTTAAAGTCACGCAGAACCTTTTCTAATTCATCACTATAACCTGTCTTGCCGGCAAAACGCTGAAATCTTTTAAATTGTTCTGGCCTTTGACAAATAATTTTTTGAATTAATAAGCTCTTGCCTATCTTAGAAATAGAATCCGTTGCTAAACCGCCAGCTCTTGAAAAGATTCGGTAAGCAAAACGTTCAAATGATAAAACTTCGGCTAGCATTAAGCCATTTACATCAAATTTTGATAAATAGCGTCTTTCAACATCTGCTTTCAAAGCATCAGGTACAAGAATAAAGGCTGGCTCGGTTAATTTTACTTGTTGATCCTTTGTATGACTTGCAAGCTCTTGTAAACAGTAATCTTGCAACTCGATTGGATCTGTGCCTGCAACAAGTATATTTTTGGCCATGCATCCTCCATTTTTTATTCGTCAAGGATAATTTCTTCATTTCGAATTGGTTCTTCAAAATCTATTTCACTAGCTGCCCAAGTAGCAACCTCACTCAAGGCAGGATGAACCGTCATAGCATAGTTTAAAGCAACAGGTTTGGTTGGATCAATATATCTCTCTGGATAAGCTTTTCTTTCGTAAAGTGTTTCTTCTGAAGCTATATCTGGTTCTATTATTTCATACGTATATTTGCCAGAATTCATTAAATTAGCATAAATCTGAATTAGCACTGATGCTTGTGGACCTACAATTTGAACATCAACGATACGCTCTGTTTTCCGATCAGCCTTTACTTTTACAAAATGTTTCTGTTCACCAAAAGTATAACCCATTGCAAAAGGCTTGCTGGTGTAACCATAATAATACTTTGCTTCTACTAAATCTAAGTCGGCTTGTTCGATCGCCCTTCTTCCTAATCCAACCGAAGCTATTTGAGGATTTGAAAACACAGCTGAAGGAACTACATCATAACGTGCTCTTCTACGTAGTATGTCCTTCTTATTATCGGAATTTTGAAATCTTTCAAAAAGATTAAATGCTAAAATTTCTGCTTCATAATTTGCGACATGGCGTAATTGGTATTTGCCATTTGCATCCCCCATACTGTAAACACCAGGAGCGGAAGTTTCTAAAAACTCATTGGTTCTAATCCAGCCTCGATCATCTGTTTTTATACCAGCTTTTTCAACTTGCAATGTAGCACTATTTGTCACTAAACCGATCGCCACAAACAATTGCTCTGAGACAATATTGGTTTTTTCACCTGTTGAATCATTTTCTATGATCATCTCTACTTGATTGTTAATTTGCTTAACTTCAATCATATTAGAGTCAAGATAAACGTCAATATTTTTATTTTCATATTCTTCCAGCAATTGCACAACTATATCATCATCAAAATTTGGCAATAATCTAGGATTACGTTGAACAATTGTTACTTTGGTACCTAGGCTAGAGAAAAAATGGGCAAATTCGGCTGCAATGACTCCCCCACCTAAAATAGTTAGGCTTTTGAACGGTTTGTCTGGAAAGCTATCACCGAAAAACTTTTCTGAAGTCAAATAATCTATGTCTTGGATTCCTTGAATATCGTCTGGGACTCTAGTTTTAGCACCATTAGCTATAACTATATTTTCGGCTGTAAGTTCTTCAGATAAGGTACCATCATTTAAACGAACTTGGAGGGTTTTTTCACCTGTAAAAAATGCTTCGCCCTGGAAAACAGTGACATTTTCTTCATTTTGATATTCATCTAAAACTAATTGACTATGTTTTTGTGAATGATTTAAGGTACGCTCCTTAAGTTTGTCATAATTTATCTTAAATTCGCCCTCAACTAAACCTAAAGATTTTAGACGTTCAAAATCTTGCTTATAATCAAGCGGAGTAATTAATGATTTGGTTGGAATACAACCTCTGTTTAAACAAGTTCCTCCAAACCTGTCTTTTTCAATAATAGCAACTGTTTTGCCTGAATCAATTGCTGCGTCCGTTACAATATTCGCAGCTCCTGCACCAATCACAAGATAATCAAATTTACGCATAGTCTTTTCTCCAAAAATATAATTACATCAATGTATATTTACATTCTTCTTATATGAAATTAAGAACAACCTTATCTCAATTAATAATAAATACATTATACATGAATTAAAAGACTAAACTTCTTCTACAAACAAAATCGAACTTTTGTTACAGTTCTAGAATTAAATAATAAGCAATTTTATTTACGAGATTAAGACTTAATTTATTAAGTCTTTTTGTGTATAATCAACATTGTATTAGATTAATATAAGAGATATTAAATACTAAAAAAAATCCTAGGAGGTTTTACATGATTCAAGAAAATTTAATTGTTGACATCTTTGCACGTGAGATCATAGATTCTCGTGGTAATCCAACATTAGAAGCAGAAGTAATTACAGAAGATGGCTCTTTTGGTAGAGCTGCTGTTCCTTCAGGTGCATCTACTGGCGCACACGAAGCTGTCGAATTACGTGACGGTGACGAACGCTATGGTGGTAAAGGTGTACAAAAGGCTGTTGACAATGTAAATGAAACAATTGCAGACCATATTGTTGGCATGAACGTTTATGAGCAAGCTGAGATTGACAATATGATGCTAGAATTAGATGGCACAGATAATAAAGGCAAATTAGGTGCAAATGCTATGCTAGCCGTTTCATTAGCTGTTGCTCAAGCTGCTGCTGATAGTCTTGGTCTAGGTCTATATGCATATATCGGTGGTATTTATGGCAATACTTTACCAGTACCTATGTCTAATGTAATTAACGGTGGCCAACATGCTGACAATAGTATAAACCTACAAGAGTTTATGATTATGCCAGTTGGTGCTCCTTCCTTTAAAGAAGCTATTCGCTGGACAACCGAAGTTTTCCACGCGTTAAAAGATCTTTTACAAAAAGATGGTTATTCAACGGCTGTTGGTGACGAAGGTGGTTTTGCTCCAAATCTTGAAAACGATGAGCAACCTTTAGAATATTTAGTAAAAGCTGTCGAAGAAGCTGGTTACAAACCTGGCGAAGATTTCTTTATCGCTTTAGATCCAGCTGCAACTGAACTTTATGAAGAAGCAAAAGCGGTTGGTAAAGATGGTTACCTATTCTGGAAATCTGGTGAATTCAAAACACGCGAAGAAATGGTAGACTTCTGGGAAGAAATGTGCGATAAGTATCCTATTATCTCTATCGAAGATGGTCTTGCGGAAGATGATTGGGAAGGTTGGCAAATCTTAACTGAGCGTTTAGGCGATAAAGTACAATTAGTTGGTGACGATTTATTTGTTACAAATACCGAACGTTTGGCTAAAGGTATTGAACTTGGCGCTTCTAATTCCATCTTAATCAAAGTTAACCAAATTGGTACATTGACCGAAACATTAGATGCAATCAAAATGGCAGCTGATGCCGGTATGACATCTGTTACATCACATCGTTCTGGCGAAACAGAAGACGTTGCAATAGCTGACATTGCAGTTGCAACAAATTGTGGGCAAATCAAAACTGGTGCTCCTTCTCGTTCAGATCGTGTTGCTAAATACAATCAATTGTTGCGTATCGAAGAAGAATTAGGCGAAGCAGCTAAATATGCTGGTAAAAAAGCTTTCCGCTTTCAACAATAATTTTTCTTGAAAATAATTAAAATAAAAAGGCCTACTGGAAAACTCTAGTAGGTCTTTTAAATTGCTTTCTATTTATTATATAAATTATGATCTTTTATTATTTCTTTTCAATTGGGAACAAAGGCAATTTTTCTAAAAAGATAATATCATCACGCTCAGAAGCTTCACCTTCAGCTAAAATAGCCGCCTGACAAACAATTTTTCCACCAGCTTGTTTTATGAGCTCACTTAAGGATTTTAATGATTCACCGGTTGAAATAACATCATCAATAATTCCTACTCGTTTATTTTTAATTAAATGCAAATCTTCACTTGGTAAATATAACTTTTGAGTGCCTAGAGTTGTAATAGAATCTACATCCACAGATAAAGGATCCACCATATAAGTTTTTTTACTTTTTCTTGCAACAACATAATGTGATATACCCAATTCGCGGGATAAATCATGCACAAGTGGTATGCCCTTTGCCTCAGCAGTGATCAAAACATCAACTTCAGGAATTTTTTGGGCTAACAATTTAGCACAATGAAGAGAGGCTTCAACATCACCTAGAATAATAAAAGCAGCAATAGCTAATTCCTCTGATACAGGAACCAAATGCAATTGTCTTTTTAACCCCTGAATATCAATATCATAATATTGCGGTAAATCCTTTACTTTCATCACACATCTCCTCTAAATTTGTTAATAGTACACTCAATAATATAGTAAAAATAATCTCTTTTATAAAGCCATTATTCAGAAATATTTTCCCAGATTTTTTTCCCACTAGGACAATGGGTTGGATAGTCTAGGTATTTATTTAATGCTAGTTTCAAAGCTTCGCCCGTTACATGTTCTAGATGATGGGCTTGTTCGTGAGCCTCAGCAAAAGTCATATCTAAATGATCGATCAAAAAGATTTCCCAGAGACGATGTGAAGAAATTAAATTTTTTGCTCTTTCTGTTCCCTTTTCTGTTAGCTCTATTTTGTTATCAATAAAAGAAATTAGCTCTTCAGCTGTTAGTTTTTTTACCATTTCACTCACTGAGGCACGAGAAACACCAAGATGTTTTGCTAAGGTCACACTATTGACATAATTTTTTTCTCCCTTAGTCAAACGATAGATACCAATTATGTAATCTTCACGACTAGAATTCATAGTATTCACATCCTTTTTTTAAAATCCCTAATAATGCTAATATTAGTCAACTTTCTTCATTTTCTTTTTCTAAATCTTTGACCACTTTTGTCTTATAAATTGATTTTATAATAAATTGAGGTCTTTTTTTGGTCTCCATATAGGTTCTACCTAAATATTCGCCAATAATACCCATACAAATGAGCTGCACTCCAGATAAAAGCAATATAAGAGAAACTATTGTAGCATAACCTTCAACTTCTATTCCGATCAAAATTTTTTGAACTAAAATAACGATAAAATAAATCAAGGCTGCCAAAGATGTAATCATTCCTAAAAAGGTGGCAATCTTTAAAGGCACAATACTAAATCCAAAAAAACCTTCAAACGCATATTTAACAAGAGCAGAAAAAGACCAGCTTGTTTTACCAAAACGACGCTTTTCGACTGTGTAAGGTATATATTTTGTTTTAAAGCCGATCCAGGAAAAAAGACCTTTTGAAAAACGATTATACTCTGGCATGTCCGCAACTGCTTGTGCCACTGGTCTGCGAAAAGTACGAAAATCTGAAGCATTTTTTTCAAATTTTGTATCTGACACTTTATTTATTAGACTGTAAAATAGACTTTTTAGACCAGACAGTAAACAACCTTCTTTTCTCTGTTCTTGATAACAAGCAACGATATCTAAATTATTATCTTCTTCTAAAAGACTTAACATTTGATTAACATATTTTGGATGTTGCTGTAAATCTGCATCAATTAAAGAGAGATAATCTCCATCACCCTGTTTAAGACCTGCCAAAATAGCAGCTTCTTTTCCATAATTTTTTGAAAAATTTAATANC
>JGI24708J26588_10001988_pt1 | contig 15808 bp, 9 predicted proteins | sample BioPla1DNA2_FD_26588 | JGI IMG/M metagenome (IMG submission 26588) | reverse complement strand
CGTCTATATTCCGCGGAAATGTTAGGGCGCAAACGAGTGTCATGGGGTTGCTCTTGGCCATCAATGAACAATTTCACATTTTTAGGTCCTGTTTTTGGCTTGCTGTTTAGGAAAAAAGTAAATTCTTCTTCGGCAGTGATACCTAGGTGTTGGAAGAGTTCCTGAAAATTTGTAATTGTTTTTAGGGTTATTTTATCCCGATCTTTTATAACATAATCCAGAGGTTGCTTTATACCATTAACCAAAATTTGAGGCTCAACTTCAATTGATTCATCATTAAGAGTAAGTTGGAGCATGTTGGCAGATGCCTCAGTAAACTCGCCTAAAGTTACATGAGGTGGTTTACCTGGTTTACCGGGTACGACGGTTAGTAGATCACCATCTTCTAAGGGTGCACTAAGATCTGTTTCCACACCATTTCTTTTGACTAATGCCCCTTCGCCCAGTGTGCCGGGTAAGGGAACATACCGACCGTTTAGTTCAACGGTATATGCAGGTCCCGGACGCCCCACCAATTCTGAAGGTACTATATTTGCATGCAAAAGTGCTTCTCCCACCGTAGAAGAAGCCATCTTCAAAATTTGATGTTGTTCNCCATTAACGCTGATTTGAACGAGCTGCATAGCCCGATCATCTAAATGAATGGTCCCTATTCCGATTGGTGTAATAACTTCCGGGCCGCTGTATTCGGGCCACCCTTGTATATTTTCCAAACTGGAACGGTCACGCATTCTCACGAGATTTTGGGGCAGATCAAGTTGTTTAGCCAATAAGACATCTAATTTAGGAGTCCTACTGCCACCACCGATTAAGATTATTCCTTTTGGCGCCCCACCATTTAGGGCCATAACCTCTTGTGCGATTTTTGTCGCTAGGATTTCCACATGGGGAAGAATTACCTTAAGCAAGTCATCGTAGTTTATTTCCAGAGCATTGCCCAATGCGTCTTTACACTTGAAGGATTGNTCTTTAGAGGTATTAACCTTAACTTTTTCGGCAACTGTCAAATCAAGTAAAAAGTATTCGGCTATGGCTTTTGTGATTGAGTCTCCCGCGCAAGATACCATTCCATAGGCTTTTACTGTTCCTTGTGCCGAAATGGCCAAGTCAGAAGTACCTGCNCCCACATCCACTAAAGATATGTTTAGCATTCGCATACTTGGGGGAACAACTAAATGCATGGCGGCAATGGGCTCAAGTGTAAGGGATGCCATTTTTAATTCAGCATTTTTTAGGGCTGTTCCCAAAGAGTTAATAACAATTCGAGGCAAAAAGGTGGAAATCACGTGAACTCTAGCCTCTTTGCCTTGGTGATCCAGTAACGAACCAATGGGCTCATCGTCTAGATAATATTGAACCACACTGTAGCCAACACACAGGTAGCTGTCCATGACCCCACTTCCGTTGTCTTTGGCCAATTTNTTTATGGCGTTACGCACAGCATCAAGTTCTAACGCTCTAATGTCGTTATCAGTAAGGCGTTGATTGGGGACTAAATCCATGGAGCTAATACCCGTTTCTGTTAATAGAGAGCGACCTGCTGCGGCAACAGCCACTTCATTAAGTGGTGTGCCCAGTTGAATTTCTAATTCGCTTTTTATCTTTTTTATTATGGTTGAGACCGCGTCAATATGGTGGATTTGACCGTCGGCCATCGCGCCGGGAAGCTGTTGATGAACACTGGCGTATTTCAGTTCATAGCCATTTTCGGCCGGGCCTAAAATCAGACCGGCGATTTCACGGGTTCCGATATCAAGTGCAAAGATCTCAGTTGTATTCATTAATCCTCACCTCACTTAGTTTTATTTCAACATAAACTTAGATGATCCTGTTTTTTTGGATTAGAAGGAGAGCTTTGATTAAGGTAGAAAACATGTTAAAAATATAAAAATATGAGGAGCGATATTTTTGGGAAAATTGCAAGAAAGACATGAGATTGCCTCCGACTTAAAATGGCGCTTAGAAGATATTTATGATAGTGATGATCGTTTTGCGGAGGCCTTGGCGCATTTAAAAAAAGACAAAGACAAAATAGCGGGCTTTCGGGGAACAATTACCTCCGGTCAAGCATTGCTAGATGCACTTCGTGAACGAGATAAGATGGATTTACTGGCTAGCCGGCTCATTGCGTATTCACACATGCGTAAAGATGAAAATAATGCTGATTTGGTTTACCAAGGTTTAGCTGATCAAGCCTTAAGTGTTTCTGTGATGCTCAGCAGTGAGTGGGCTTTTTTAGAACCGGAAATTCTATCGTTGGATGCCGCGGTTGTTAAAGAGTGGGTCCAAAAGACATCAGGGCTTGAACTGTATGAACACTATTTAGACGATGTGATGCGCATGAAAGCTCATACCTTACCGGCAGAACAAGAGGAACTTTTGGCGGCGGCCGGAGAGCTGGCAGCTACACCGGCTAATATTTTTCGCATGTTTAATAATGCCGATTTAAAATTCCCCATGGTGAAGAACGATCAGGGAGAAAAGGTAGAACTTACCCACGGACGCTATATTCAACTTATGGAGTCGCAAAATGTGAGCGTAAGAAAAGGTGCTTTCGAGGCAATGTATGAAACCTACAGTGCATGGAAAAACACATTAGGAGCAATGCTTATTGCTTCTGCCAAGAAACAACTTTATTTTTCGCGTTCCAAAAAATATAAATCTTCTTTAGAAGCCGCATTACATGCAGATAACGTAAATCCCGAGGTTTATACTAATCTTTTACATTCCGTGCACGAACACTTGCCTTTATTCCATCGCTACGTTAGATTACGTAAGAAACTTCTAAAATTAGANGAGCTGCACATGTATGATGTATATGTACCCATGGTTCCTGACGAAGATATGGAATTTTCAAGGGAAGAAGCGAAAAAGATGGTTCAAGATGCGCTACACCCATTGGGAGAGAGATACCTAAGTGATCTAAGTAAAAGCTTTTCGGATGGGTGGATAGATTGGTTAGAAAATAGGGGTAAAACCAGTGGTGCCTACTCCTGGGGAACTTACGGGGTTCATCCTTATGTTCTCATGAATTACCAGGGCACCTTAAATGATGTGTTTACTTTAGCCCATGAGTTAGGCCATGCCATGCATACCTTTTATTCAAATCAAAATCAAGAGTTTATTAATTCACGTTATACAATCTTTGTTGCAGAAGTTGCTTCAACACTTAACGAAGCATTGCTCATGGATGATTTGCTCAAAAAAACTCAAGAGCCGAAAAAACGGGCATTTCTTCTTAATCATTATTTAGAGCAATTCAAAGGAACGGTTTTTAGACAGACAATGTTTGCTGAATTCGAGAAGACTATTCACGGCAAGGTTGGTGCAGGTGAGCCAGTAACGGCAGATTTGCTTTCTGAGATNTATTACGATTTAAATAAGCAGTATTTCGGCGAAGACATAATCGTTGACGATTATATTGCCATGGAATGGGCTAGGATTCCCCATTTTTATCGTCCGTTTTATGTATATAAGTATGCCACCGGGTTTTCGGCAGCGATTTCTTTATCGAAACAGATTTTGGAAGACGGGGAACCCGCGGTAAATCGTTATTTAGAGTTCTTGGGAAGTGGGTGCTCAGACTATTCCATAAATCTATTGAAAAATGCAGGAGTAGATATGAGCGAACCAGCTCCAATTGTTCAAGCTATGCAGGTTTTCGAAGAACTTTTAGTAGAGCTAGAGCAAATTTCAGAAACACATAAATTCTAAATTTTATTTATGNGGAAAAAGGTGGGTCATGAATCCACCTTTTTGGTGTCTATTGCGATATATCGACATAATACAAAGGGTTTTTACGTAAAAGAAAGAATATTATTATAACTTTCCTAAGAAATCACCATAGTACTAAACAGAAGTCGATGTATTGTAAGGAGGTCCAAAGACTTGGTAAATCACCTGACATGGGAAGAAAAAGTCGGTCAAATGATGATGTTTGGTTTTTCCGGCGACAGAATTCCTCAACATATTAGCAAGTTTATTTTAAGACATAATCTAGGTGGAACAATCTTATTTCCGCAGAATATAACAAATCACGAACAAGTGAAATCATTAAACTCCGAGTTACAGAAATTAGCCTTTCAGAGTCCGAGCAAGATTAATTTGATGATCGCCATTGAGCAGGAAGGCGGTGTGGTCAAAAATCTCTGCGACGCATTAAATATTTCCCCGGGCAATAGGGCGTTAGGTGCAACGCATAATATAAAATGGGTGGAGAAGATTCTTAGCATCATCGCGGAGGAGCTATGCGCTCTGGGTTTTAACATGAATCTTGCCCCCGTTGTCAATGTGAATACAAANTTGGGCAACTTAAAAAACGCTATGCGCTCTTTCGATAGTGATCCCCTCGTAGTGGAATCCATGGCAGAAGCCGCTATCAAAGGCTATGGTAAGCATCTTTTGACAGTTGCTAAATATTTTCCCGGACATGAAGACTTCGGTGTTGATTATTCATTACATATTCCCATGATAAATCAAGAGTGGGAAAGACTTTGCGAAATAGAGTTAGCACCTTTTGAGCGGGCAATTTACAGTGGTGTTGATGCCCTTCTTGTCACGCATATTCTTTTTCCCGCGTTGGAGAAGAACCTCTTACTTCCGGCTAGTTTGTCATCCCATGTTTTAACAGGCTTTCTCCGACAACAGTTAGGTTTTGAGGGCTTAATTATTACTGATTGCGTAGAAGATTATTTGCTCGCAAATCATTATTCCATGGGTGAAATGGCAGTTATGGCCATTAATGCGGGGGCGGATATATTATTAATCAGACATGACCAAGGCAGGCAAAACGAAGCCTATAAGGCGGTTGTTGAAGCCGTACTGAGTGGTCGCATAACCATGGAACGTATTGATCAATCGCATACACGAGTTAATCGGGCAAAGAAACGCCTAATACAGAATGGGGAAAAAGAAAGGCCTTTGGGTAAGAAGATTTACCATTTAGTAAATCAGGAAGTGATTAAACACGCACTAGATGTGGTGAGAGAGGGGGCCGGTTTACCAATATTATTGGTGGAAATGTTAGGAGAAAGCAAGGCTTTTGATCCGGATGCAATGATTGAGAGTTTGGTAAGCACCGGATTCTCAGTGGAAAAAGAGCAACTTAGCTTAACATACACCCCGCAGGATAAGGATAGATTAATCTCCATGGCCAAATATAGACCATTAACAATCTTTTTAAGTTGGCAAGCATACGAAAACGAAAACCAGATTTATCTTATTGAAGAGATGAGTAAAGTGAGTCAGGACTTAATTNTAATTGATATTTCAAATCATAATCTGGAGGAATAAAGATGAGGTATGGATTTTTTGATAATGAAAATCGAGAGTATGTTATTGAGCATCCCGATGTTCCCGTTTCTTGGACTAATTATTTAGGGGTTAAGGATTTTTGCACGGTAATATCTCATAATGCAGGGGGATATTCTTTTTATGAAACCCCCCAACATAAGCGCATTACTCGCTTTAGACCTAACGCCGTTCCATTGGATCGTCCGGGCCATTATGTTTATTTACGAGATGATGATACTAATGATTACTGGTCAATTTCATGGCAACCGGTGGGTATTGATTTAGAAGAAGCAGATTATGAAGCCAGACATGGACTTTCATATTCTAAATTTTCTTGTGCTTATCGTGGGATAGAAGCGGAGCAAAAACTATTTATTCCTGTGAATGACGCAGTAGAATTGTGGGATGTCACAATAAAAAACACATCTGACAAACCGCGTAATCTAAGTGTGTTTTCGTATGTTGAGTTCTCGTTTCACCACATCGATATAGATAATCAGAACTTCCAGATGAGCCTTTATGCCAGTGGGACAGACTATGAAGATGGATTAATCGAATATGATTTCTTTTATGAGCCATGGACGTTTCATTATTTCACTTCAAACATTGAACCCGATGGTTACGATTGCTTAAGGGATAGCTTTATCGGTTCCTATAGAACCGAGACTAACCCCATAGGGGTGGAAAATGGTAAATTGTCTAACAGTAGTGAGCTCGGTGGAAATCATTGTGGTGCTTTGCATAAGGCAATTACTTTGGCACCCGGCGAGGAAAAACGGATTATTTTTATGTTGGGTGTTGGAGATCGTGAAGTTGGTCAAAAGATAAGACACAAATATTCTGTTCTGGATACTGTGGACAAAGCATTTGCCGATCTTAAGGCTTATTGGGAGGCTAAATTAAATGTGTTTCAATGTAAAACACCACATGAAGGTTTAGATACCATGATCAATGCTTGGACACTTTATCAGGCGGAAACTTGCGTTGTTTTCTCGAGATTTGCTTCTTTTATTGAGGTAGGTGGTCGAACGGGCTTGGGCTATCGCGATACGGCTCAAGACGTTTTGAGTGTACCCCATACTAATCCGGAGAAGGTGCTTCAGCGTATCGAAGAATTGCTACGAGCCCAGGTTCGGCAAGGGTATGGTCTGCATCTATTCGAACCGGAATACTTCGATCCGGATCGTCCGGCACCACCAAAGTTTAAGTCTCCCACAGTTATGCCCGAACCGCCTTTAGAAAGCTTAATTCACGGGCTTGAAGATACTTGTTCAGATGATCACCTGTGGTTAATTCCTTCTATTTGCGAGTATGTAAAAGAAACCGGTAACCTGGATTTCTTTAAAAAAGTCTATCCCTTTGCCGATGGAGGAGAAGCGACGGTTTGGGAACACATGAAGCGGGCGTTGGATTTTTCCGCTGAGCAGGTGGGGCAAACCGGAGTCTGCAAAGGTTTGCGGGCAGATTGGAACGATTGCTTAAACCTAGGTGGCGGAGAAAGTTCAATGGTATCTTTTCTCCATTACTGGGCACTACAAGTTTTCGTGGAAGCAGCCGAGTTTATCGGTGAAAAGGACGATGCCGAAAAATATTCTGCATTAGCAGATAAAGTCCGTGGCACAGCAGAACAGCATTTATGGGACGGCCAATGGTATCTACGGGGTTTTACCGCTAAGGGCAAAAAGATAGGAAGTCAGGAGAACGAAGAAGGTAAGGTGCATCTTGAGTCTAATTCTTTAGCTGTACTATCAGGTGCCGCCTGTGAAGAACGCGGCCTCGCCGCCATGGATGCAGTATATAAATATCTATATTCCGAAAGGGGTATTCATTTAGTTTGGCCGGCTTATACTAAACCCGACGATGATGTGGGTTTTGTAACAAGGGTGTATCCGGGCGTAAAAGAAAACGCAGCCATATTCAGTCACCCAAATCCTTGGGCGATGATTGCCGAATGTCGCTTAGGACGCGGTAATAGGGCAATGAAATTCTATGATGCTCTTTTACCTTATAACTATAATGATGATGTGGCAGTAAGACAGGCAGAACCATATTCATATGTTCAGTTCACTATGGGTCGTGATCATACTGCTTACGGAAGAGCTCGTCATCCCTGGTTAACGGGTACGGCAGGCTGGGCTTATCATGCCGCAACACAATATATTCTCGGCATTCGAGTGGGCTATGATGGCTTAATTGTTGATCCTTGTATTCCTAATGACTGGAATGAATTTTCAGTTAGCCGCGAATGGCTAGGTGCCACTTATCAAATTACCGTTAAAAACCCCGATGGAGTGGAAAAGGGAATAAAAAGCATTCTTTTAAATGGTAAATCAGTAAATGGAAACATTCCGCAACAAAAAGCCGGAACAGTCAATGAGGTTCTGGTCACCATGGGGTAATAATAAATTAAAATAATAGTTTAACCGATTTGAGGTATGGAGGCCCTTATGCCTAAGGAATCTAGAGTCTGACGCACTTGGTTTTCATCAAGATTAACACGCCCAGACTTCCAGCAACAAAAAGTGGGTATATCTCGCGCAATTGTGGCTAGATGACGATAGAGAAGGGCTTCTTTTTTGTTGTTCATTAAGTTTTGTCCAGCCTTTCCCGAAAGAAGGTGAGCATTTTCAATGACTTTATCCAATGAGCCATATTCGGTTAACCAGCGAACTGCGGTTTTAGGGCCCACCAAGGATATGCCCGGTATATTATCGCTAGTATCGCCCATTAATGCCTTTAAATCGGGTATGCGTTCGGGGCCGACTCCCATTTCATATTCAACTAACTCCGGAGTAAACATTTTATTTGCCTTGCTATTGGGTGCCACAACGGATACTTGTTCAGTCACTAACTGCAAAGCGTCCCTATCGGTTGTCACTATGTAGCAGTGGGTATCACGGGGTATACTGTGGCTTATTGTACCTATCACATCGTCTGCTTCATATCCTTCTAGCTTGATTAGAGGCACATTAAGGCTATGCACAACTTCTTCAATAAGGGAGATTTGTGAGCGAAGTTCGTCAGGCATGGGAGGTCTTTGGGCCTTATAGTCAGAATAGAGTAGATGTCGAAAAGTTGGAGCAGGATGATCAGAAGCTACAAAAATGTAATCAGGTTGAAATTGCTCCATGAGTGCCGCCACAGTGTTATAAAACCCCAAAACCGCATTAATGGTTTGACCATCTTGCCTTCTTATTGAGGTTGGTAATCCAAAAAAAGCGCGATATACTAAGGAAAAGCAATCCAAGATCAAACATGTTTTAGACAAATATATTACTCCTTTTAAAAGCATTCATCACTTATTATAACACAATCGCCCACTAACGTGGAAAGAAAGGGGTGGCTTAGTGGTGCTTAAAGAGAAAGTAAGTAAGAAGATCCATTCATCTAAAGGACTCCTTGAAGAAGTGGCCCTAAAAATAGGTAATAATCCGGAGATGGGATTTAATGAATATATTGCATGTAATACTTTAATACAAGTCTTGGATAATGCGGGATTTAAAGTTGAATCGGGTCTTGCTAATTTACAAACGGCTTTTCGTGCCGATTTGGGCAAAAAAAGGCCTAGAGCGACATTTATCTGCGAATATGATGCTTTACCGAATTTAGGTCACGCTTGCGGTCATAATTTAATTGCCACAGCTAGTCTAGGTGCCGCCCTTGGTATAGCCCCCTTCTTGAAAGAACTGGCGGGTAGTATATCGGTGTTGGGAACCCCAGCGGAAGAAACAGGTGGCGGCAAAGTTATTTTGGTAAATGACGGTGTATTTAATGATATGGATCTGGCCCTAATGTTTCATCCGGCAGGCCAGAATTTACTTATGTGCAGTACTAATGCATTAGATGCCTACGAGTTCATCTTTATAGGGAAAACGGCCCATGCGGCAACGGCACCTGAAGAGGGAATAAATGCTCTAGATAGTGTGATTCAACTTTTTAACGGAATTAACGCTTTAAAGGGACGCTTAAATAAAGAGGTAAGCGTGCAGGGCATTATTTCAGAGGGAGGAGATGCACCTAATATCGTGCCCGGGCGGGCAAGTGCCAGATTTTATTTAAGGGCACCAAGTAGGGTGCAACTTGATAAAGTAGTCGATGATGTTATCAAAATCGCTAAAGGGTCTGCACTAATGACCGGGACGCGCCTACGGATCAATCAATTCGAATATTCCAATGAGAATTTTGTCCCCAATAAAACCCTTTCCTTAGCCTTCGGTGCAAATCTGCAAAGGTTAGGCGTAGAAGATATTCAAGAATTTGAAGTTGATAAGGGTTCAACAGACATGGGAAATATCTCAAAGATAGTTCCGTCCATTCACCCATATTTAAGTATTGGACAGGGATTGACAGCCCATACCAAAGAATTTGCTGAGGCAAGTTTAAGTGAGGAAGGCTTAAAAACTGCAATTTTGGCCGCAGAGGCCATGGCCCATACAGTAGTTGATATGTTCACCAACCCAAATTTATATAAGGCGGTAAAGTCAGAACATGAAAGTCATGATTAGGTTTCGCTTATTAATTTATGGATTAATTTTATTGTTTCTTTTAATTACACCTATTTTCGCATCAACGCAAGATGGGGATTTCATTAGCTTACCCGCAGATAAAATTTTACGGATATCTCGGACAAGTGTTGATTTTGAACATCATGATATTTTAGAGATCAGTGCCGAAGTGGAATCTTTTCACCATTGGGAAGATGATTCTTGGGAGGTACCCCTCGCCGCCGTGCTCGTGGGGTTTGAAGAAGTGGTTGCCACGTTAAAAGATGGTGTGATCATTCGCTTTGATGTTTATGATCCTTTATATATTCGAAATGTAAGGGTGGCTATTAGCACAGAAAACTTCGCCCATCTAGAACACGAAAAACTCCGGTTTTCGCCCACTTCAAAATTATACGTCGAAGAAAGGGGAACGGGACGTGGATTCAAGGTTGAAGAAGGCGAATCAATAGAGGTTTATGTTAAAGACAGTAAGCTTAGTATCATTGATTCAAAAGGTACTGTTTGGGGATTTGAACAGTCGGTGAATTTACATACGGATTCCCAAGGAATGATTCAAATTGATTCCTTTAAGCGGGGGACAACCCATAAGTTTTCGCCGCAATATCGCGGTCGATTTGAATTGTCATTAATAGATGAAAATCGTTTTTTGGCTATTAATGAGATAAATTTGGAAGACTATCTCTATCAGGTTGTACCAAGTGAGATGACATACACTTGGCCGCTGGAAGCTCTAAAAGCTCAAGCGGTGGCCGCCCGCACCTATGCCGTTGCACAGGTTATTTATTCTCGTCGCGGCCATTTAGGTTACCANGTAAGTGATAGTACTAATTCCCAAGTTTATAACAATCAACCCGAAAGACCCAGCACCACCCAGGCCATCAAAGAAACAAAGGGTCAAATTTTAACTAAAGACGATGGTACCATCAGTTCAACATACTATCATTCCACTTCACCGCGAACTCCGCTTACTACCGGTTCTATCTGGAAAAATAGAGATGACTTATCACTAGAAGGTAATTCGCCTTGGTATCGCTGGCAGTGCACATTAAATAGTGAACAGTTAAAATCATCTATCCAACAAGCAACAGATAAGAACCTAGGTGAAATTGTAGGTCTGGAAATATATGCAAGGGATGAACTCGGACGTGTTACTGCCTTAAGGGTTTTAGGTACTAATGGGAAGGAAATCATCGAAGGGGAATTAAATATCCGTTATGCGTTAAAACCATCAAGTTTAGGGCGCATAAACGATACCGTAGGCAAGCAAGCGTTACTTCCCAGTGCTTTTTTCTTTTTTGAACCACAATATGATGGTGAAGAGAAACTTAAAGCCGTAACTTTCTATGGTGGAGGAAGTGGCCATGGTTTAGGCATGAGTCAGTGGGGTGCCAAAGGCATGGCAGAAGCAGGTCATAGTTATCTCGATATCTTAGAAAAGTATTATCCTGAAGCAACTCTAATTACCCATAGAGAACAGTTGAGGTATTAATGAAATGGAAAATGCGGAAAAGAAAGCTTGGAGAATTCCTTGGAAAGGAATATTAGTGGCTTTAATTTGTAGTGCAATCGCTTTAGTCTTGGTTTTTTCTAAAGTGGCTAAACCCGAGGATGTTCTCAAAGAATTAGCTGTTTATCCCAAAGGTTTTTTTTATGGTGCGCTTTTTTTTGTCTTAGCGGCATGGATAGTAGATGGGCAGCGTATCGGAATGTTGACCAGAGCCATAGGAAAACCGATTTCCTGGTGGCAATTGGCGCTAATGCTTGGTGCTGCTAATTTTTTAACCTTAGTCACACCTTTTGCCGGCGGTGGTGGAGCGTTAATAGTCTACTTGCTCTATCGACGTGGGATATCTTTGGCTTCGGGCACGGCAGTTGTAATCGCCGGCGGAATGGCCGGGCAATTTACGCTTTCCACATTAATTTTAGCTTTACTTTTCCTTGTTAAAGAATTTCCTCTGGGTTTAGCACCGTATGTGGGCTATCTACGTTGGATAATAGCGGGTTATATAATTATCTTGGTTATATTGGTGTTTATAATCACCAAAAGCAAAAGAATTTTACATCGAGTAATGCAAAAGCGCGGTCCGAAGTCTAAATCCCTAGCTTGGCTCGAAGAGTTTCGTTCGACTTATAGATTTTTAATGTTTAGGCAAAAACGGTATTATTTTGCCTGCTTGGTTATGGCACTTTTTTATTATTTGACCTATTATTCGGCGGGGTTTATCTTGCTTAGTGGTTTCGGAGTATTTGAACCCCTGCTTCGCTATACGATTTCCGTTTTATTTGGTATTGCCCCGGTTTTTTCCCCCATTCCGGGTGGTGCCGGTGCTTCAGAACTTGTGGTCTATAAAGTATTAGAAGGGTCTTTGCAAAGCGATGCTTTGGGTACTTTCATAATACTGTGGCGCACGGTGATTTTTTATATACCCATTCTCCTAGGCGGTTCGGTATTTGCTTTTCTCGCTTTTTATCTGGCCACGACTAAGAGGCAACAAGAAATTCAGGACGAATCGGAATTACAGTAATTTCTCTATTTTTGTAATATTATTTAGGGTAAATGATCAGACTAGGTAATAGCATAATAGAGAAGGGTGATAGTCATGAGCTACCGAGAACAATTGCGTCAGGCACGCTGTTTACTGGAAAGGGAAATTCAGGAACTCCATAAAAATCTAATCGCTAAAGAAAGAGATTTGAAAAAACTAGAGGGTTTGTTGAAGGATAAAGGCGCAAAACGAGGTGATGAAGGTTCTTTAACAAGTCAAATAGTGCAAGCACTATATTTATTAGCGAAAGAACAGGATACCGGGGTGCCTGCCCGCACAGTAGTGCAAGAGTTTATTCAACAAAGGGATGACGTTAATGAGTCCACAATAAGATCCACATTATATCAGGTTACACGTAAAATGCGCCCCACTGAGATAGCTGTGGGCGAAGATATAAAACTTGTAAAAGTACTTAAAGAGGGCCCTCTATATAATGTTGAGTTAATTTCCGAACAGGAGGCGAAGCTCGTCTAAGTCCCTCGTGAAACGTGCCGGAGGTAAAGAGGCTAAAAACTGGGTGCCATAGGGGGCAGTAATGATCCTTTCATCAATGATCACCACACTACCTAAGTCTTTTTTTGTGCGTATGAGGCGGCCAAAGCCCTGTTTAAGACGTAAGATGGCTTGGGGAACGCTATATTCCATAAAAGGGTTTCCCCCTGCATCTTCAATTGCTTTGAGACGCGCCGCAGTTACCGGACGATCGGGAACAGTGAAGGGTAATCTCGTGATGACCACTGCTTTGAGTGCGTCCCCCGGTAAATCAATACCTTCCCAAAAGCTATTCGTCCCAAATAACAAGGAACGGGGCTCGGCTTGGAAGCCTTCTATAAGGCTAGAGCGGGGACCATCACCTTGTTTAAACAGGGTATAACCCACTTCGTTTAACTTGGGGTAGATATTATCTGCTATCTCATCCATAAGTTTATAACTGGTGAAAAGGGCTAAGACCCCACCTTGCGCACTTGCTAGAGTATGCAATATAAGATAGGAGGCATAGTGCGTGTAGCGAGGATGATTAGGGTTTTTAGCTTGGCTGGGAATACATAGCAGTGCTTGCTTTTCGTAATCAAATGGCGAACCTAAAATAAGACCGGAGATTTCTTCTATGCCAAGCTGGCTTTGGATATAATCAAAAGATTTATTGGTACTCAGGGTTGCCGAAGTTAAAATTACCGAAGGTGTTTTTTCGAATAAAGTATCTCGCAGAATATTACCAACCTCAATTGGGGCAGCCACAAGATTTGGCTCCCCATTTTTAAATTCTGCCCAATAAGCATAGCTGGGATCTTTACCACTGAAAAGTAAATCAAGTGTACCTATAAATTGATCAGTAAAGGTAGAAAATCGATCAATTAAGCTAGAGCTTTCGCCTTCCTCAATATTGCATTCATTCAAAACGCCTTGAATATCCTTTAAATGCTTTACAAGACTCGTTTGTACAAATGCCGACCTATTGTGTTCGGTTATGGGCACGTTATAGTCAGTGATTAGGTTTTCTAGTTGTAGAAAATATTGATTTACTTCTTTAATTAACTCATCTAAAATAAGATGGAGATCTTGGATGACATATTCGGGAACATCCCCTTGTAAACTATTCTGTAGCTGGGCTCCCGTTCCATAATAAATCATGAATTCACTACGATTTATCATGTGGCTAAAGCTACCTGTGGCAACATCTTCTAGATTATGGGCTTCGTCAATTACCACTCCCGCGTAACCGGGAAGGACATTTCCATCTGAACGGGCATCTGCCAAGAGCATGGCCTGGTTAGTCACAATTAAATGGGCATCGTTTAAGCGATGTCTAAGACCCCAGTAAAAACATTTAGGAAAATAAGAACATAATTCTTCCGGACAACTTTCCTTAGTGCAATGTATTTCAGACCAAAGCTCCCATGGTATATGCAAGGGTGCTTCGTTATAATCTCCGCTTGTTGTAGTTTGCACCCAACGATTAAGCTTCTCCAAATTATCAACTAAGCCTAGATGGTTTCCCCTTCCTTGAATCAGTTGATTCCATTTACGGAGGCAAAGGTAATTACTTCTTCCTTTAAAAACCTCCACATTAAAATCAAAGGGTAAGATTTCTTTCAAAAAGGGAATGTCTTTCTGAAAAAGCTGTTCTTGTAGTGTTATGGTATGGGTAGCAACGACGGCTGTTTTGTTTTCGTCCACTGTATAGTGAATTAAAGGAAGTAAATAAGCGAGGCTTTTTCCTACGCCCGTACCCGCTTCAATCACCCCATGGGTTTCGTTAATTAGTGATTCATATATGTGATTTGCCATATCAAGCTGTTCCCCTCGGTATTCATATGATGAGAGTTTACTAGCGAGCAAACCGGTCGGTCCAAAGAGTGTTTCAGCATTAAAGCCCAAAATATTCACCGCCTTTTTTTTATTATAACATAAGCTAAAGGAAATGCCCCCGATTCGGTGAATAAAATACACTAAGACTACGGATGCAAATTTGGAAAAATAGTCCATAAAACTCAAAGCAGGTACTTGTCTCTGTAAAGGATGTTTTCGTATGAATCATACTTTGAAGGCACTTATTTTAGTTTCCATTTTTGGAGTTATCGCAGTGTTTGCCGGTCTAAAGGGTCATTATGTTGTATTTATTTGCACGATTTTAGTTTTTATTTCTGTGGTGATGACCTACTTATGGTATAGACTGGTGTTTTCGAATGTGCTTTTTGAAAGGAAACTATCCCACGAAGAAGTGGAATACGGCACATCGGTTAGTATGATTTTAAGTATCTCAAACAACAAAATGCTACCGCTCTTTGGTTTACGCATAGAATACGATGTTTCCGCAGGACTAGAGCTAGATGATCCTTCAAAACTAATAAAAATTAAAGATGGTGTATGCAATAAATTTAGAGATTATTATAATTTAAGCGGGTACGAAAAACGAACAAAAACTTTTGAATTGAAGCCCGTGCAGCGGGGACGTTTTGAGCTTGCGGCGGGCACGGTTTATTATGCGGATCCATTTGGTCTATTCTTTAAGGAACAAAAAGAGGCTTTCCCTCCTGCTAACCTAATTGTTTTTCCCGCGATCTTGCCCATGAAAGGGTTCCACTCTTTGCACACCTATCTCTTCGGAACAGCACCAGTAGATGAATGTAGCTTAGATACTACTTTGCCTTTCGATTTACAAGGTCACGGTAAAAGCCAAAACTACATAAACGAACTAGCTGGTCAACGCACTATTGATTTAATTCTGGAACAGCCCGTGGGAGCAAAGTGGTGGACTTCGCAGGTGGCAAATAATCAAGAGATTGCGATCATGATTTTAGCTTCACTAATTCATTATTATTCAAGCACCGGGTACGCCGTTAAATTACATACGAATCTAGCATCTAAGGCCCAGAAGCAATTGGACACCCCGCGCCGGGGGGTACAGAGACGAGACCAAACCAAACATTTTTTGCACACATTGGCACTTATGCAAAATTTTAG
>JGI24708J26588_10001984_pt1 | contig 15822 bp, 9 predicted proteins | sample BioPla1DNA2_FD_26588 | JGI IMG/M metagenome (IMG submission 26588) | reverse complement strand
TGTAGCAAGCGAACTTTCATGTTCGATTGCTGCATTCAAATCCATTAGAATGTCTTCCGATTAGTGTGGGGGAACTTATTTCTCCTCTTCGTACGTCCTTTTTACAAAACTCTTAATCCACCTTAAACACTTCATCATTCATCAATTTCTCAAGTCTCTCACTTGCATCTTCCATGCTATTCCCTTTTACTCCAAAGTAGAACTTAATCTTTGGTTCAGTTCCAGAAGGCCTAATCGCGCACCAAGCATCCTGATCCATTTCAAAATATAATACATCAGATTTTGGTAGACCGGTAGGTGTAACCTTACCTGTTGCAAGATCTGTGATAGTATCATTTTTATAATCTCTGACTTTCAATACCTTATATTCTCCAGCTTGCATCGGCGGATTCTTTCGATATCCCTCCATGATTGATTGAATCTTCTCCATTCCTTCAATCCCTTTAAGGGTAACCGCTACTAAGTCCTCCTTATAATAACCATATTTTTCATAGATATTCATCATCTGATCATACAAAGAAATGCCTTTAGATTTATAGTAGGCAGCTGCTTCACATAGTGTCATAACTGCAACAATCGCATCCTTATCTCTTGAATGGGTACCAACTAGGTAGCCATAGCTTTCCTCGTATCCAAAGATATATTCGTTACTTCCAGTTTGTTCAAAAAGCTTAATTTGCTCACCAATATATTTAAAGCCTGTTAAGACTTCAATTAGCTTAGCATCATAATGAGTAGCAATTTGCTTAGAGATATTGCCGGTTACAATGGTTTTAATTAACGCAGCATTCTTGGGTAGTGTTCCATGCTCTTTCTTTTGTGAAAATACATATTCTGCAATTAATGCCCCAGTCATATTACCATTGAAAAGAACGAACTCTCCTTCATTATTACGTACCTGGACACCTAAACGATCCGCATCCGGATCAGTAGCAAGAATAATATCTGCGCCAACTTGATTCGCAAGTTGTTTCGCAAGAGTAAACACACTTGGATCTTCCGGATTTGGATATCCAACCGTGGTAAATTCCGAATCAGGTAACTCCTGTTCCGGAACAATATACACTTGTTCAAAGCCAATTTCCTTTAGTATTTTACGAACAGGTAGATTACCGGTACCATTTAAAGGAGTATAAACAATCTTTAATTGTTTTCCTTCCTCAGTCACTGGATTAATAACCAGTTTCTTAAGTTCTTCTATATATTTGTCATCAATATCTTTACCTATCATTATTAGAAGGCCGGCTTCTAGTGCATCTTCCTTCTTCATTGTCTTAGCCTCTGCAAAATCAGTGATTGCGTTTACTTCACTAATAATCTCAACATCTTTCGGAAAGGTAATCTGCGCACCATCCTCCCAATATACCTTGTATCCATTATACTCCGGAGGATTATGGCTTGCTGTTATAACAATACCTGCAATACATCCTAGTTCTCGAAGAGCATAAGAAAGCTCTGGCGTCGGCCTCAAGCTTTCAAATAAATACGCACGTATACCGTTTGCATTTAAGCATAAGGCGGTGTCCATAGCAAATTCCGGGGACATTCTTCTGGAGTCATATGCGATTGCTACTCCTTTACTCGCACCATCTTGCTTTAAAATATAATTTGCAAGACCTTGGGTAGCTCTACGGACAGTATATAAATTCATTCGGTTTACTCCAGCACCTAAGATGCCTCTTAGTCCACCCGTGCCAAATTCAAGATCTTTATAAAATCTTTCCTTAATTTCGTTATCGTCATCTTTTAGTTCTAATAACTCTTTTTTAGTTTCCTCATCAAAGTAAGGGTTGGTTATCCACTCCTCATATTTCTTCAAATACTCCATCTTTATATCCCCTTTCAATAATCTACCTTATAGATATAATTTTATAGGATGTTACCTAATGTCTAAATAAAGATTTTATTCTAATATAAACCTATTAATTGCAGGTTTCAAGCATTATTTTTCATAATTTTCTTGTATTATGATACTCTATTGTATTTTAAGTCGTAATTCTTTCAAGTGTATTGAACGAACTCTCTTTCACCAATAATTTAGTAGTTCATAATCAATTATTATATCAATTATAAATCTAATTAATCGTAAAAAGGGATGTTGTNAAATAAAATCATAGGTTCGGCAAATGCCATTCTATAAGCTTTTCGCTCGAAGAATCTATAATCATTATTCACAACATCCCTTATCTATTCTTTTATTTAATAAAATCAGCTATAATTTTATCAAATACATTACTTTTATAATCCATCGCTGTAATCGTCTTCATCGATACCTTTTAAGTTAAATTCCGATTCTGTATAATCGCCTTCATTATGGGTGTTCTCACCCATAGAAATATGAGCATCGTCTACGCCAGGAATACTATCTTCCCTTTGTAAATCATCGCCGTTCTTACCGAATTTATCCTCATCATAGACTACTTCAGCAATTCCGTCTTCGGGCTCATGATGTCCATTCTCAGAATACTCAAAGGTCTCAAAGTCATCGGAATAGTCTCCTTCCATATCTTCAGAGAGTATCGATTCCTCTTCTATATCCGAATCCAACTTAACAGAACTATATCGCTTCATACCAGTACCTGCTGGGATTAACTTACCGAGGATAACATTTTCCTTCAAACCAATCAATGGATCAACCTTACCCTTAATTGCAGCTTCGGTAAGAACTTTAGTGGTTTCCTGGAAAGATGCAGCTGAAAGGAAAGAATTTGTAGCAAGAGATGCCTTAGTAATACCAAGCATTACCTGTACTCCTTCTGCAGGTTCTAATCCCTCAGCTTCTAACCTCTCATTCTCATCATAATACTCAAGAATATCAACTAAAGCCCCTGGTAAGAATTTAGAATCACCGTTGTTCTCAATACGAACTTTCTTAAGCATCTGACGAACAATCACTTCAATATGCTTATCGTTGATCTCAACACCTTGCAGACGGTAAACTCTCTGAACCTCTTGGATCATATAATCCTGTACAGCACGAACACCCTTAATCTTAAGGATATCATGAGGATTTACACTACCTTCTGTTAATTCATCACCAGCTTCAAGAACATCACCATCGGAAACTTTAATTCTTGATCCATATGGAATTAGATAGGATTTGGATTCACCAGTTTCATCATTGGTAACGATAACTTCACGTTTCTTTTTAGTATCTTTAATTGATACTGTACCACCAAACTCTGCAATAATTGCTAGGCCCTTAGGCTTTCTTGCTTCAAAAAGTTCTTCAACACGAGGAAGACCTTGTGTAATATCATCACCAGCAACACCACCGGTATGGAAGGTACGCATTGTAAGCTGTGTACCAGGCTCACCAATGGACTGTGCAGCAATAATACCAACCGCTTCACCTACCTGTACTGCTTCACCGGTAGCCATGTTCGCTCCATAACATTTCGCGCAGATACCAATGTGGGATTTACAGGTTAAATTTGTACGTATCTTAACTTTATCTACACCTGTTGCTATAATTCTAGCCGCGCGGTTAGGAGTAATCATATGATTTTCTTTTACAATCACACTTCCGTCGGTATCTAGAATTGTTTCACAGGAGTATCTTCCTATAATTCTTTCTTCCAATGTTTCGATTACTTCTTTACCATCCATAAATGCCTTAATCCACATTCCAGGAATCTCATGGTTATGATTATGATCACTACAATCAGTTTCACGGATAATTAAGTCTTGGGCAACGTCAACCAAACGACGAGTTAGATAACCAGAGTCCGCTGTACGTAACGCTGTATCAGATAGACCTTTTCTAGCACCATGTGCAGAAATAAAGTACTCCAAAACATCAAGACCTTCACGGAGATTTGACTTGATAGGTAACTCAATGGTACGACCACTTGTATCCACCATCAAACCACGCATACCTGCCAGCTGCTTAATCTGCTTATCAGAACCACGGGCACCGGAGTCAGACATCATCTTAATATTGTTAAACTTATCAAGTCCATTTAACAGGGTTTCTGTCAGATGATTATCGACTTCCTTCCAAGTATTAATAACAGCATTATATCTCTCTTCCTCTGTCATTCTACCACGTTTGTATTCTTTGGTGATAGTCTCAATTGTAGTTTCCGCATCAGCTAAGATCTGTTTCTTCTCTTCCGGAACTTTCATATCGGAAATGGAAACTGTCATGGCTGCTTGTGTAGAGTATTTATATCCCATACTCTTAATATTATCTAATATTTCAGCAGTCTGTGTCGCACCATGGATATTAATGCATTTCTCAAGAATCTGCTTCAATTGTTTTTTGCTAACAAGGAAATCAACCTCAAGCTTAAGGAAGTTTTCATCTTTGCTTCGATCAACGAAACCTAAATCTTGAGGAATAATTTCATTAAATATAAAACGACCTAAGGTAGACTCGATGGTTCTACTTTCTTCAACGCCATCTTTATTAATTCCTGTTTGTCTTACACGAATTAATTCCTGTAAGTTGATTATTTTATTTTCATAAGCAAGTATTGCTTCATTTACATTCTTAAAATAATGGATAGATTCATTATTCGTTTCTCTTTCAATTGTCAGATAGTAGATACCAAGAACCATATCCTGTGAAGGTACGGCAACTGGAGCACCATCCGATGGCTTTAATAGGTTATTAGGTGAAAGTAATAAGAAACGACATTCCGCTTGCGCTTCTACGGATAGAGGTAGATGGACAGCCATTTGGTCACCATCAAAGTCGGCATTATAAGCCGTACATACGAGCGGATGAAGCTTGATAGCTTTACCTTCAACCAGTACCGGTTCGAAAGCCTGAATACCAAGTCTATGAAGCGTAGGTGCACGGTTTAGCATAACTGGATGTTCACGTATAACTTCTTCTAATACATCCCACACTTCAGGCTGTAGCCTCTCAACCATTTTCTTAGCGGATTTAATATTATGTGCAGTTCCTCTTGCCACCAATTCTTTCATAACGAAAGGTTTGAATAACTCAATCGCCATCTCTTTTGGCAACCCACATTGATAAATTTTAAGTTCTGGACCTACAACGATAACGGAACGACCTGAATAGTCAACACGTTTTCCAAGTAAGTTCTGACGGAAGCGTCCTTGCTTACCCTTTAACATGTCAGAAAGTGATTTCAGAGGACGGTTACCTGGGCCAGTTACCGGTCTTCCTCTTCTACCGTTATCAATAAGAGCATCTACTGCCTCCTGTAGCATTCTCTTTTCATTACGAACAATAATATCCGGAGCGCCAAGTTCAAGCAGTCTCTTAAGTCGATTATTACGGTTAATTATTCTACGATACAAATCATTCATATCGGAAGTTGCAAATCGACCACCATCCAACTGTACCATCGGACGTAGATCCGGAGGAATTACAGGAATCACAGTTAGAATCATCCACTCGGGTTTATTGCCAGATTCACGGAATGATTCTACTACTTCAAGACGCTTAATGATTCTAGCTCGTTTTTGTCCTGTAGAATCCTTAAGGCTTTTCTTTAATTCCTCAGCTTCCTTTGCCAAATCTATATTTTGCAAAAGCTCCATAACTGCCTCCGCGCCCATTCCAACGCGGAAGCTGTTATATCCATAGTTTTCGATTGCTTCCTGTTTTTCCTTCTCATTCAATATCTGTTTGTACTGAAGATCAGTATTACCTTTATCAAGTACAACATAGGAAGCAAAATATAATACCTTTTCCAAGGTTCTTGGAGAAAGATCCAAGATGAGTCCCATTCGACTAGGTATTCCTTTGAAATACCAGATATGGGATACTGGGGCAGCCAATTCAATATGTCCCATTCTCTCACGGCGTACGCTTGCCTTTGTAACTTCAACACCACAACGGTCACAGACTACGCCTTTATAACGGATCTTTTTATATTTACCACAATGACATTCCCAGTCTTTGCTGGGTCCAAAGATTCTTTCACAGAACAAACCATCTTTTTCTGGCTTTAACGTTCTATAGTTAATTGTCTCTGGTTTTCTAACCTCTCCTTTTGACCATTCTCTAATCTTTTCAGGGGAAGCTAGACCTATTTTAATTGCATCGTAGTTTATTTGTTGCTCAACATTCATAATATCAGGCATTCTTTGGCACTCCCTTCGTTAAACTTCATTACAGGTATATGCAGTTTGTACCTGCAACACTTATCTTTTAGAAACAAGATCTCATTCCTACAAAGTTTGTTAAGGAATAATTCATACCAAATACTTATTCCCTATCATTCTCTTCGTATTAATCATTAACTAAAGATATAAGGACTAATCTTCAGCTACTTCTTCTGTTTCCTCTTCATAGATATTAAATACATCCGTATCAATATCATCGGCATTCGTCTGCGTAAAACCTGCATTTTCATAGCCTTCATCATACTGGAATTTATTATCACCTTCTATTAAAGGTGTCAGATCAGAATCACCATGTTCCATACTCTCGGTCATTCTCACTTCGTTACCATTTTCATCAAGAACTGTGACATCCAGTGCCAGGGATTGAAGTTCTTTTAATAGTACTTTGAAGGATTCTGGAATTCCTGGTTCTGCAATATTTTCACCTTTAATGATAGCTTCATAAGTCCTAACACGTCCGGTAACATCATCGGATTTTACGGTCAGAATTTCCTGTAGAACGTAAGCTGCGCCATAAGCCTCTAATGCCCAAACTTCCATTTCTCCAAATCGCTGTCCACCAAACTGTGCTTTACCACCGAGAGGTTGCTGTGTTACTAGGGAGTATGGTCCTGTAGAACGTGCATGGATCTTATCATCAACCAAGTGGTGGAGTTTTAGATAATGCATGAAACCAACAGTAACCGGACCATCAAAATATTCACCGGTTCTACCATCACGCAACATTACTTTACCGTCACGATTAATCGGAACACCCTTCCAATCCTCTCTATTTTCCGGATGCTCTTTTAGATATTCCATTAATTCAGGATGGATCTTATCTTTATATTTTGCTTCAAACTCTTCCCAAGGGGTATTCGCAAAGTCATTCGCTACTTCCAAAGTATCCATAATATCGTACTCATTGGCACCATCGAATACCGGTGTGGAAATATCAACACCCAACACTTTCGCAGCTAGTGACAAGTGTATCTCTAGTACCTGGCCGATATTCATACGGGAAGGTACACCCAGAGGGTTAAGTACGATATCAAGCGGTCTTCCATTTGGTAAGAATGGCATATCTTCTACCGGTAATACGCGGGAAACTACACCCTTATTACCATGACGACCAGCCATCTTATCGCCTACTTGAATCTTTCTCTTCTGTGCAATATATACACGTACAGTTTCATTAACTCCTGGGGATAATTCATCGCCATTTTCTCTTGTGAACACCTTGGCGTCTACAATAATACCATATTCACCATGAGGAACACGAAGGGATGTATCTCTAACTTCTCTTGCTTTCTCACCAAAGATTGCTCGGAGCAAACGCTCTTCTGCTGTCAATTCTGTCTCGCCTTTAGGAGTAACTTTACCTACTAAGATATCACCAGCACGAACCTCTGCACCAATTCGGATAATGCCTCTTTCATCAAGATCCTTCAGTGCTTCGTCACCGACACCAGGTACATCGCGAGTGATTTCTTCTGGGCCAAGCTTCGTGTCTCTAGATTCTGCTTCATATTCTTCTATATGAATGGAGGTATATACATCCTCCTGAACTAAACGTTCACTTAATAATACAGCATCCTCGTAGTTGTAACCTTCCCATGTCATAAATCCAATTAGAGGGTTCTTTCCTAATGCCAATTCACCCTTAGAAGTGGATGGACCATCAGCAATAACTTGACCTTCCTCAACACGATCGCCTTTGTTTACTACTGGTCTCTGATTGATACAGGTTCCTTGGTTACTCTTAGCAAATTTAATTAAACGATAGTTGGATTTTGTATTATCATCATTCTTTATTATAATTTCTTTTACAGTAACACGCTCTACAACTCCGGCTTTTTTCGCAATAACGCAAACGCCTGAGTCAATCGCAGCTTTCGCTTCAATACCTGTTCCGACAACAGGAGCTTCCGATATTAATAGTGGTACTGCCTGACGCTGCATGTTCGCACCCATCAAGGCACGGTTCGCATCGTCGTTCTCTAAGAAAGGAATTAAAGCAGTTGCTACAGAGAATACCATCTTAGGTGATACGTCCATAAAATCCACTTTTTCCTTATCAAACGATGATGTTTCCTCTTTAAAACGTCCGGACACACTATTATTAATGAAATGTCCATGCTCATCCAGAGGCTCATTCGCCTGTGCTACAATATATTTGTCCTCTTCATCAGCTGTCATATAAACAACATCATCAGTTACCCTAGGATTCTTAGGATCTGTTTTATCTACTTTACGATAAGGAGCCTCGATAAAACCATATTCATTCAGTCTTGCATAAGTTGCAAGAGAGTTGATCAAACCAATGTTAGGACCTTCAGGAGTCTCGATAGGACACATTCTACCGTAATGGGAGTAGTGAACGTCACGCACCTCGAAACCAGCTCTATCACGGGATAGACCTCCAGGTCCCAAAGCAGATAAACGTCTTTTATTGGTCAGCTCCGCAAGTGGATTGTGCTGATCCATAAACTGTGATAACTGAGAACTTCCGAAGAATTCTTTCACTGCTGCAGTTACTGGTTTTATATTAATTAAGGATTGTGGACTGATACTCTCAATATCCTGTGTTGTCATTCTTTCTCTTACAACACGTTCCATTCTAGAAAGACCAATACGATATTGATTCTGTAATAACTCACCAACTGCACGAATTCGTCTGTTTCCTAAGTGATCAATATCATCCGCATAACCGATACCATATTCAATTAGTATATTATAATTAATAGAAGCAATAATATCTTCCTTGGTAATATGCTTCGGTATTAACTCATTGATATTCTTTTTAATCTCTTCCTTGATATCCTCAAGGTTGGTATTCTCCTCTAAAATCTTCTTTAGAACAGGATAATACACAGCTTCTGTAATACCAAGTTCCTTCTTATCTATATCTTTAACATGATAGCTAATATCTACCATCATATTGGAGAGAACTTTCACATTGCGCTCTTCTGTTTGTACCAAAAGATATGGAATACCATAATTCTGCAATTTAACCGCAAGATCATTGGTAATTTCCATTCCTGCTTCTGCAAGAACCTCACCGGTAGATTTATCGATAACATCTTCCGCAAGAGTAAATCCAACGACACGGTTACGGTAAGATAACTTTTTATTAAACTTATATCTACCAACCTTAGCAAGATCATATCTTCTAGCATCAAAGAACATACTATTAAGTAAAGATTCCGCATTCTCTACTGCTAAAGGCTCACCAGGACGCAGCTTTTTATATAACTCTAATAAGCCATCTTGATAACTACCTTCTGGATCCCTAGCAGTGCTTGGATCTTTTGCAAGACTGGCTAAAATTTTTGGTTCATCGCCAAATAATTGTTTGATTTCTTCATTTGTTCCGTAGCCCAACGCTCTTATGAAAGTGGTAATAGGAACTTTTCTATTACGATCAACACGAACGTAGAATACATCGTTAGAATCTGTTTCGTATTCTAACCATGCGCCTCTATTAGGAATTACGGTAGCCGAAAATAATTTCTTACCGATTTTATCATGATTTATTGCATAATATATTCCAGGGGAACGTACTAACTGGCTAACAATAATTCTCTCAGCACCATTGATAACAAAGGTACCGGTTTCCGTCATTAATGGCAAATCTCCCATGAAAATATCGTGTTCATTAATCTCGTTATTTTCTTTATTATGAAGTCTTACCTTTACTTTCATTGGAGCTGCATAAGTAGCATCTCTTTCCTTACATTCTTCAATTGAATATTTAATATCATCCTCACATAAAGAAAAACTAACGAACTCTAAACTTAATTGTCCGCTGTAATCAGTAATTGGAGAAATGTCATTAAATACCTCTTTTAATCCTTCATCCAGAAACCATTGGTAAGAATCCTTTTGAACCTCAATTAGATTAGGCATCTCGAGGACTTCCCGTTGTCTGGAAAAACTCATTCTAACATTATTACCAACCTTAATTGGATGCATTCTGTTTTTATCCATTGACGTTTTCACCCCTTGAATTTAATAAGTTTCACTCTTGAATAAAAAACTCTTTTCATTTCCAAGTTTATATGCTATAATATTAATAAATAGGCATATAACACCACAATAGTGCATCTTTCATACTATCACACTTGTTTTTCACTGTCAACTTGATTTTCTGAATTTTTTTAATTTTTATATACATATAACACAATTCATACAACCTTCCGCCAATGTTTAGGCGGATTTTTTATGCCCATCATGGCTATTATTACCATCTTTTATACAGTTCAATCATCTAGATGGAGCATAATGTTACGCACATTATGATAACAACTACTCCTCCCCTTAACTCCCCGATTCCATTCAAATTAAAAACATTTTATGTAGACTGGTAAATTTATAACGATAATCTTTATTCTTAAACTTAATCTGCTGCAGCGTCGACAACTTAATTTGCTAGAGGTTAGTATCCTTTCCCTAAGAATTGCATTGGAACGGTTCCCTGAGGAACTTAGGTTCTAAACAATACGCTAAATAGGAAAAGTGGACTTGTTTGAGCTATGCGAGTTGTCCACTTTTCCTATTGTAATAAGTATTGTATAGAACCTTTAGTTCCTCTGGGGTTCTTCCTCCGCAATTTGTGAGATGGAATAATAACTCCAGCGGCAATAAAGTAAAATAGCTGCAGCCTCAATAATATTATCAAATTTTACGCATAAAAAATCCCCGATATAATCGGGGATTTTGAAATGCTAAATAATTATTTTAATGTAACTTTAGCGCCTTCAGCCTCAAGTTTAGTCTTGATTTCTTCAGCTTCTTCCTTAGAAACAGCTTCCTTAATTACCTTAGGAGCAGAATCTACAAGATCCTTAGCTTCTTTTAATCCTAAACCAGTTACTTCACGAACAACCTTGATAACTTTAACTTTGCTAGATCCAATTTCAGTTAATTCTACGTCAAATTCGGATTTCTCTTCTTCTGCTGCACCACCTGCTGCACCTGCTGCAACTACAACACCTGCTGCTGCGGATACACCGAATTCTTCTTCACATGCTTTTACTAAATCATTTAATTCTAATACAGTAAGGCCCTTAATAGCCTCGATAAACTCTTGAGTTGTCATTATAATTTACCTCCATTAATATTTAATAGTATATTGATCGGATTTTACCTTCCGTCCATACAAGAGAAATAAGTTAACCTTTTCCCTTGCCATGAATTCATTTTTAACTAAGCTGTTTTCTCAGCGATTTGCTTAAGCACACGAGCAAAGTTTGTAATAGGGGATTGCATACTTCCAAGTAATCTGGAAATAAGAACCTCTCTTGAAGGAATTGTTGCAATAACTTTTATTCCCTCTAGATCATAGTAAGTTCCTTCTACAACTCCAGCTTTGAACTCTAATTTAGGCATTGTCTTTGCACAATCATTTATAATTCTTGCAGGAGCAGTCGCATCATCAAGACCGAAAGCTATAGCTGTTGGTCCTTCAAGATGTGGAGCTAACGCTTCATAATCAGTTCCTTTAAATGCAAAGTTAAGCATTGTGTTCTTGTATACTTTGTATACAACTCCAGCTTCTCTCAACTTTTTACGAAGCTCTGTATCTTCTGCAACGGTCAAACCACGGTAATCAACCAATACAGCAGCTTTAGAATCATTAATATAGCCTTTAATTTCATCTACGATTGGTTGCTTTAACTCTACTTTTGCCATTACATACACCTCCTTATATTAATCATCGAACATCAGTGAGCTGACATCCTTATCCTGTATATAGGACTATAAGTTTTTCTATAATCCTTTATCCATAAAAAAACCTCTTTCTACCAAAGCAGAAAGAGGTCTTAATATCATAATATGATTTAAACCAACATTCCTCGGTAGGCGTTTTCAACTTATGCCTTTCGGCACCTACTGTCTTCGGTAGTCTTAAAGGATTATAGCATGAACTCATTTTTCATGTCAACCCATTTTTATTAAATTATAATTGAATATATTTCCATGGATAGTTGTCTAATCCATACAATTATAAAATTCAATCACATATATGGCAAGTCCTAGCTAAACTTTGTTGTGTTAACCTTCACGCCAGGACCCATTGTGGAAGCCAGTGTTACGCTTCTTAAATAGGTTCCCTTAGCAGAAGCAGGTCTTGCCTTAACAATCGCGCCCATTAAAGTTTCGAAGTTATCACTTAACTGCTCCTCAGTAAAGGAAGCTTTACCAACAGGCACGTGGATAATATTTGTCTTATCCAATCTATACTCAATTTTACCAGCTTTAATCTCTTTAACAGCCTTGGCAACGTCCATAGTTACAGTACCAGCTTTAGGGTTAGGCATTAAGCCCTTCGGTCCAAGAACACGACCCAAACGACCAACAACACCCATCATGTCAGGAGTAGCTACAACTACATCAAAGTCAAGCCATCCTTCATTCTGAATCTTTGGTACTAACTCATCGCCACCAACAAAATCAGCGCCTGCCGCCTCTGCCTCAGCAACTTTATCACCTTTTGCAAAAACAAGCACACGTACTTTTTTACCTGTTCCGTGAGGTAATACTACCGCACCACGAACTTGTTGGTCAGCATGACGCCCATCTACACCAAGTCTAATATGAGCTTCGATGGTCTCATCAAATTTAGCTACTGCTGATTTTTTTACTAAGTCAATTGCCTCTGCAGGATCGTATTGAACAGTTCTGTCAATCAATTTTGCAGATGCAATATATTTCTTTCCTCTTTTCATTCTATAAACCTCCTAGTGGTTATATCGGAAGAAAACAGAATACGATATTCTGTTGCAAAGATGTGTTATCATCTTCGCTGCCATAGCCATTAGTATACTTGGCATATCCTCCCACATTAATAGATTGTCAAACACATAATATCTTTCAATTATGCTATTATATTCTTAATTATTCTTCTACTGTGATACCCATACTTCTAGCTGTTCCTGCTACCATTTTCATAGCACTTTCTACAGTAGCTGCATTTAAATCAGGCATCTTGATTTCTGCAATCTTTCTTAAATCTTCTTGAGAGATTGTTGCAACCTTAGTCTTATTCGGTACTGCTGAACCAGAATTAATCTTGCAATATTTCTTAAGTAATACAGCTGCCGGTGGTGTTTTTGTAATAAAACTGAAACTTCTGTCTGCATATACAGTAATAACAACTGGAATAATCATTCCATCTTGATCTGCTGTTCTTGCATTAAATTCTTTTGTAAACTGAACAATGTTTACACCATGCTGTCCTAGTGCAGGTCCTACCGGTGGTGCCGGTGTTGCTTTCCCTGCAGGGATTTGTAATTTAATATAACCTGTTACTTTCTTTGCCATTATAGCATACCTCCTGATAAATGTGGTGTTTGCGGGAATATCCCTCCCACTGTAACTGCGTAAATTGCTACATACTCATTGCACACACGGATGTTAATAATTATTTACTGATTTTGACGTCACTGAAACTGATTTCAACTGGTGTCTCTCGTCCAAACATATCTACGCTAATTGTGACGATCTGCTTATGGGTATTTATCTGCTTAATAACGCCTATAGTATTTTCCCATACTCCGTTAATAACGATAACAGAATCACCTACTTCGAAATCAACCTCGACAGTGTCATTCTTAATTCCCATGCCACGCATTTCTGCTTCAGACAAAGGAACCGGCTGTTTGGAATCCGGGCCGACGAAACCTGTAACGCCTCTTGTATTACGAACAACATACCATACATCATCATTCATGACCATGTGAAGTAGTACGTAACCAGGGAACAATTTCTTCTGAACTCGTTTCTTAACGCCATTCTTTACTTCAATGACTTCCTGCATCGGAACAGATACTTCCAGAATTTGATCCTGAAGTTTTCTATTTTCGACTACTTTCTCTATATTCGCTTTTACTTTGTTTTCATACCCTGAATAGGTATGAACAACGTACCAATTAGCTTCTGACATATTCTTCTCCCTTATCCTAAAATGACGCCAATTCCAAGATCAATCAAAGCATCTAGTGCAAAAATAATTACACTTAAGATAACGGTTACGATTACGACAGCTATTGACTGCTTTGTAAGAGTTTCTTTACTTGGCCAAACAATCTTCTTAAACTCAGTTTTTAGTCCTTTAAACCAGCTTCTTTTTGGAGCTTTTTCACTTGAAGTTTTTGCCATATCTCCCATATCGTCACTTCCCTTCAGTTATAATTATTTTGTTTCCTTATGCAATGTGTGAGTTCTGCAGAATTTACAGTACTTCTTGGTCTCCATCCGATCTGGATGATTTTTCTTTTCTTTTGTCATGTTGTAATTACGTTGCTTGCAATCGGTACACGCCAATGTGATTTTTACGCGCACAATTTCCACCTCCGATTTCTCTCTGTAGCGCAATAACGCCGTTTGAAAGACTTTTCTTTATTAAACGTATTTTTGGCATAAAAAAAAAGCCCCACTTCTTTGCTAACTAAATATAACACACTAAGGTAAGTTCGTCAACATATTTTTTACAATTTTAACTTCATTGAGAGTATTAATGAATGAGTTTAGAGCCGGATATTTCATGAGTTTTCATCCGACTCTTATACTTTTTTCATTTTCTTCTTCCTATATAATATGCTTTCCATTCTTACTAAATTTAAACTCGATTTTTGATAAATATCTGTCTTTTAAAAATCGGCCTATACAAAGTCGATATTTTCGTTTCATTACTTGACCTACTTACTACATACACCTTGCATAGCTTTTCTATTCCGCTGGAAGTTCGGACGACAATATACACCTCCCCTTCCTTAAAAGCCTTAATCGTTCCTTGCTTTGTCACTGTAGCAATATTCTCATCAGTACTGCGATAGGTTAATTTATCCGTATGATTTACCGGTTTGACATAGGAAAGTAAGGAATACTCTTCATTAACTTCCATAGTTACTCTACTACGAATTAATTTCAGATCCGTTGATTTCACAGTCTCAACATGGATTATTTTTACTATATTATTTCCACGATAGTCCGTAGCAAATACAGAGTAAATCCCATCTTTTTTAACACTAAAACTGCCTTTTCCATCTACAAACTCAATCTCTGTACCTGCGCCAGCTGGTAGAAATTCATTAGCCTTCCTAGAACCAGCCATGTATTTCAACCGTTTGATACCACTTTGATCATCCTCGACTTGTACGGAGATTGTTCTAGTTTTATAATTATCTGCAACGCTATAGCTTAATCTTAAACTTGGCGCCTTAACATCTTCCTTCACTTCATAGGTTTTGATGGTCTCATTACCCGCATAATCTGATGCATAAAAGGTATAATAACCAGCTTTCGTTACAATCAGCTGCCCGTCCTTTATTGATGTCCCTATAGTTCCTCTTTTAAAATCTTCAAGGTTGCGTTTTCCATAAATCCATTTCAATGTTCGGATATTGGAAGTGCCAATGTCTTCTGCTTCAATAATAACTTTCATTTTCTCTTGTTCATAGGCGGTCTTAATACTCATATGTGGGGGATCTGTATCAACTACTAATGCTTCTTCTGCTGCTAGAAGATTGTTATATGCACTAGGAATTCCGGGATAGAGAACTTTGCTATCCAACTCCGGTATCTTCTTTATATTATTGAGAATAATTTCTTTCACATTGGCAGGGTCTATATTTTCATGATAAGAATATAGAAGTGCCGCTATTGCGGATACCTGCGGTGCCGCCATGGAAGACCCACTCATGGAACCATAACTACCAACAATGGTACTTA
>JGI24708J26588_10001983_pt1 | contig 15837 bp, 9 predicted proteins | sample BioPla1DNA2_FD_26588 | JGI IMG/M metagenome (IMG submission 26588) | reverse complement strand
AAGGAAATGGAAATNCTGATGTAAAACCTCCAACAGGTGGTGTGGNTGCTAGTGAGTGGATATTGGGTGTAGATCAAAATGGGGTGTTAAACTTAGATGGACAGGTACGGAATGGTAATTATACAGTATTGTTTAGGTGGGGTTCATTATTAGCCTTTAATTCCTATTATATTAATAGCGAAGCTACTTCGTTTAGATATGTTCCTATCTGGGCTCCTACAGCTTATGAACTTTCAGCAGATAACGGTTATAGTTGGAGGCACATTCCTTATAGTGGCGATGATAACAAAGGATTGGGAGATATAGAAAATAATGAGAATGCTGGAAAGGGTGACCCTTGTAAATATGCAGTGAAAGTGGGATATGTTAAGGGTAGATTTAGAATGGCAAAAGTAGATGGAGATTCTATGGAGGATTTTTCCAACCTTCAAAAAGGAGACAAGGGGTATAATGTTACTTCGTCTCTCTTAAATGAAGCTATTGTTTATCCTTATACAGGATATCGAGAGGCAACTAGTGATCTTAATTTTTCTGGTAAGTATGTAACAGGTGTAACAAGTGACTCAAACGGGGGAATTGGTTTGTTTGCTTTAGACCTAAATGGTGTTAATTCAAGCAGTGGTGTTGAGTTCTTGGCTCTTGCTAATAGCGAAACCTCAAAGTGGGGAGATTTGGCTGTAGCTGAGAGGTATGGTGCTGCTATACGTTGTATTCCTTTAATGCTTGAGGCTAAATTAATTAATGAGGCATCAAAAAATATACCGAGTGCAGGAGGTATGGTAAAAATAGAAGTAAGATCTTCAAATTCGTGGGGGGTTAAGTGTAGTTGTATAGCTCTTTCCCCTGAGGAGGTTAAAAAGAATATAGAACCTGCAAATAGTACAACTACTGTTAGTCATGTAAATAGTGTCGTTTTTACGGTACCAAAAAATGATACAGCTGCTGATAGGGAGTTTGCCATTCAGTTTGTGAACTCTAAATTAGACCTACATTCTGATGTTATCACCATTAAACAAAAAGGGAAATTGTAATTTAGGTATTGTTTAACTCCGTGAATTACTTGTTTTGACCTACTCTATCATTTTGCATAAAGTCCGTGTTCATTTATTGATTACGGACTTTTTCTTTGTATACTCTTATCTATTCTTGTTATACTCTTTATAAGGAGCGTCATTTCATTAAAATAGCGGTCTAGGGCATCCCACTTGGATGACTAGGGCAAGTCAGTGCGATGACTAGGACATGTAGTAAGGATGACTTTACTAAGCTAATGTAGAACAAGGAGAGAAAGCAAAAAATAGCATAGTGTAATAGTTAGAGGTTAAAAAGGGGGTTAATAGACCCCTTCGATAACAAAAGGTTTTGTTTAATGACTAAATATGCTCTATATATCCAGTCATTTGTTAGTTAGTCTCCTATTTATTTTTTATATTTGATGTTCACTCTTTGATATAAAAACACAAAAAAGTAATCTATGAAGTTGAAAAAGTTTAACCTGTTTTCATTATTGATTCTACTCTTTATTGTAGCTAGTTGTCAACAAGAAAACGAAGAGACTCCCCAAACTAATACAAAGCGTCCCATACAGTTAGTGGCTGAAAAGGAAGCTATGTCGCGTGTGTTAGGTGATTCGTGGGATGAGGAAGATAAAATAGGCGTTTTTGGTAAAGTGTCAGGACAGTCTTTGTCCGAAGGACTTTTGCCTGAGTTATTAAACAATAAAGAATTCATTACGTTAGAGGGAAATGGTGTGTTTACCACTTCCGAAATTATTTTTTATCCCGAAGAGTTATCAAGTCTCGATTTGATAGGTTATTATCCCTACCAAACTTCGATAAAAGATTTTATTTATAAGATAAATCTTGAAAATCAAAGTACAATTTCATCGATCGATTTACTATATGCTGATAATGTAAAAGGATTAAGTACGGAAACAACCGTAAGACCCACTTTACAATTTAAAAGACAATTAGCTAAGTTAGATTTAGCCATTTATCCTGAGGGCAAAGAAGGGGTGCTCAATTTAGATAGACTAAAGAAAATAGAATTAGTAGGACTTCCTACAACGGCTGACTTTTCTTTGGAAACAGGATTCATTTCCAACCTTGGAAATATAAAACCGGTTGAGTTATCTCCCTCTTTTATTGATAACCACCTTATAGTAGAGGCGCTACTTATTCCTGGTGCCGATTTAACAGCAGCTAAAGTAGTGATAACTACAGCTGAAGATGTGGTTTATCGTTTACCGTTGAAAGGTAATATAGAAGCCGACCAGCTAGTAAAAGCAGAGAACTACCGTTTAGAGGTGCAATTGAGTGGCCTTAAAGGAGAAGAGGAGAAAGAGCCAGAACCCTCTCAAGGAGGATATACTGAATGGCCTGATGTATCGAAGGCTATATTTAACGATGGAGAGATCAAAGTAAATTATTTATATAAATCTTCTAACTCTTCAGGGAAACCTATTCGTAATTTTACCGTATATTATGATGTGAAATACAAGTTATCACATTGGGTAGCCTATCCATTGCATCCTTATTATACTGAGAAAAATGTTAAACGAACAAATAAGTGGCAATATGATCCTAACTTCCCCTCTAGCAACCAACCTAATTTAAAGAGTGCTTGGGCAGATTATAATAAATTAAAATACGATAGAGGACACCAGATTGCTAGTGCAGATCGACTAGTTTCAAAAGAAGCTAATGAGCAGACTTTTTATTATACCAATATGACTGCTCAAAAAGCAGATCTGAATCAAAAAAAATGGGCAAACTTAGAAGAGCAGGTACGTAAGTGGTCGGATAGAGCCCTGAAAACAGGGTATGATACTTTATTTGTAGTTACAGGTGCCATTATCCCTACTCCTCCAGAGAAAATTACATGGGCTAAAGATAAAGCTGGTGGAGAAGCAGCTGTACCTACTTCTTATTATAAAGTACTGTTACAAAAGAAGGGGGACAAAGCCTATACTATAGGTTTTGAGTTGGAAAATAAGGAGTGTCCTAATCCTTTAGCTTCGTATCAAAAAACAGTAGCTGATCTAGAGAAAAAAACAGGATTTGTTTTCTTCCCTTCTATCAATCAGGACGATAAAGAAGTTATTGATCCATCATTTTGGAGTTATAATTAAAGTTTTAGAAGGATGCGTAAGGTTACATTAGTGAATGTTTCTTAACATCACTGACTATATATTAATAATTAAAATCTATCATTTATGAAGAAACTATTTAGACTATTATTAGTTCCAGTATTAGCTGTTGGACTAATAACATCGTGCTCAACTGATCATCAGAATGATTTAGGGTATGGTAAAGATCACAAATTGAATGCTCAATTTACTGCAGGCATTGCATCTAGCCGTGTAACTGGTAATAATTGGGATAAGGAAGATGTTATAGGTATCTACGCTGTGAATTCGGGACAAGAATTAGCAGCTGATGCTATTTATAAAGGAAACTCAAAATATACTACAGTGTCAGAATCTGGTACAGGAGATTTTTCTCCAGCTAGTGATAACGATGCTATTATTTTTGAAAAAGAAGGTAATAAACTAGACTTTATTGCTTACTACCCTTATCAGGCAACTGTAACAGATTACAAACTTGCTATTGATGTGTCTGATCAATCTAAGTTGTCAAAAATAGACTATTTATACTCTAACAATGCAAAAGGACATAATAGAGAAAATAAAGAGGTTCCATTGCAATTTAAACACCAACTAACTCAGTTAGTACTGAATATAACTGGAGATAGTGATTTAGGTGATTTGGCAACTTTAAAGTTAGCTGCAGAAGGTTTTGTACCGACAGGTAGCTTGAACTTAAAAGATGGAATTGTGACTGTAGAAGGAGCGGATGCAAAGGTTCTTAATTTAACAGCTACAAAGGCAGATGCAGGGGTTACCATGAGAGCTATTGTATTGCCAGGGCAAAACATGAAAAATACATCGTTTGTGTTTGACTTAAATGGAATGAAGTTTAAGGCTTGGATACCCGAAGATTTAGTTCTAGAAAGTAATGCTAGAGTAACTTATAAGGTTGAGTTAAGTACTGATGGATCGGTGTTGGCTTCTCCAACAGGAACTATTGAGGATTGGACTGACGTAGAAGGTGGTGAAGTTATTCTTGAGCCAGAAGGAGAGACTCCAAGCGAAGAGGGCATAACAGTAGATGATGCAGATAAAGAACTCTCTTTTGATGCGAATGCTGCTGAAAAGATAGTAAATGTAAAAGCTCCAGAGAGTTTAGCTTGGACTGCATCGACTGCAGAAACTTGGATTACTCTTGAAAATGCAGAAGCTACAGGAAATGGTGAGTTAACGATTAAACTAGAGGCTAATACTGGAGCTGCTAGAGAAGGATCTGTAACTATTGCTCCTAAAACAGGTACGCGTACGGCTGTTGTCATCAGCGTAAAACAAGCGGCTGGAGAAGTAGTAGAAGAGAAGAATTTACTATTCCCAGGATCAGATTTTGAGGATTGGGATGCATTTTTAGAATCTTTAAATAGCTATGGTTTAAGTCATGCAGTTCAGAGTGAAACGGGTGGGTTTAATGGTTCATCTGCTTTGCACCTAAATGGAAAGCCTACTAAGAATACCTATATATTTACAGCATTAGTTACTGAAGGAGTAACTATTGAAGGCAAGTCGAAGATTAGTTTTATGGTTAAAGGGACAACTTCTACTAAAAGTTTATCTTTAAATGTTTATGATAATGCTGGTGCTGAAACATATTTTAATTTGGGTGATGTTGGTAGTACAGATTTAACAATAGAAAGCTTTAGCCGAAACGACTATGACGGAGATATAGATACGCAAGGAGAATGGGTGAAAATCACTTTAAATGTGGATGGATTAAAGTTAAATACCAACCCTGGTGAGAAACTATTTGCTGTAAAAGTGGGAGAAGATGCTGATTATGATTTATTAGTTGACGAGATTACGATTGAATAATTTTCGAAAATTAAAATAAAACCAAGAGGGGGTACCTAATAGGTATTCCCTCTTATTGACTAAACTTTTTAGTAGAAGTGGATGTTTAAATGATAAGAACTATTAATTATAGAACTGAAAACGTATGAAACACAAATTATTGACAGTACTTATGCTGCTTTTTTCGATTTCCAGCTTTGCACAACGAGGGGTGGATTTAGTGGGAAGCATCATAAATGCTAGTACGAGTGAACCCGTATCGGGTGTTGTTGTAATTTTGCGAGGGCATAATTATACTACAACCACCGATGTAGAAGGAGTCTTCCGATTTGGGAATGTAAAGCCTGGAGAAGATATTCTAGCTTTAAGTGGGGCACGCGTAATAGCTAAAGAAATTCCGATTAGAGTATCGGCCACTGATTTAAATAGACTCGATCCGATGGAGGTTACGGTAAGAGAGGTTACCGAAGATTTAGGGTTAGTGGGAGTAATAAACGAAGATATGATAGCCGATGATGACGGAGGAGGTTTGGCTCAGGATGTGAGTTCCATGGTTATACTCTCTAACGATCAATATTTAAGCAATGTGTCGTATCAGTTATCTCCTTTTCGTTTCAAAGTAAGAGGATATGATAATACTTTTGAATCGAAATTTATTAATGGTGTAGAGTTTAACGATCAATACCGTGGTGTATTTAATTATTCATCGATAGGTGCTATTAACGATGCTACACGAAATGGAACGTCTGAGAGTGGATTTGCTCCCTCGGCTTTCTCTTTTGGTAACTTAGGTGTTTCGGAGAATATAAACATGCGTTCGGGTAGTTACAATAAAGGAAGTAAGTTTACTTTATCGTACACCAATAGAAACTACTACTTAAGAGGGATGGCTAGTTATGCTACTGGTTTACGCGATGATGGTTGGGCTTTTAATGTTTTAGTAGGAGGACGTTACTCCGATCGAGGGAATGTAGATGGTCTTTTTTATGAAAACTTTTCCTATGCCATTGGTGCAGAGAAACAATGGGACGAAGGACGCCATAGCTTATCGTTTGTAACCTATGGTTCTCCTGTGAAAAGAGGTCAGCAAATGGCTTCTTATCAAGAGGTTTACGATTTAGTAGGTGATAATTTATACAATCCTAACTGGGGGTATCAAAATGGAAAACGCAGAAACTCGAGAGTTGTTAAGGCGTTCGACCCTACTGGTATCTTCTCTCATGTTTGGAAAATTGATGAAAATACTACTTTAACTACAGGATTGGCTGGTCATTATAGTCGTTATGGGGGGACTGCATTAAACTGGTACAATGGACCAGACCCTAGACCAGATTATTACCGTTACATACCATCTTATTTTGAAGATGATAGTGTAAGAGAATATTATGAATATTTATGGCGTAGTGATAACCGTAGCTTTACTCAGTTGAATTGGGATGATCTGTTTTTAGCCAATCAAATTGGAGCTATGACAGGTAATGAATCGGCTATTTATATGGTAGAAGAACGCCGTAGAGATTTATGGGAGTTATCTTTTAACTCTACTATAAATACAAAATTAGCTAAGAACAATTATTTAACAGGAGGTATTGGACTTCGTTATACGCAATCGAGACAGTTCAAAACAGTAGATGACCTCTTAGGAGCATCGCATGTGTTAGATATTGATAAATTTGCGGAACGAGATTTTCCAGGCGATCCTCATACCATACAGAATGACTTAAATAAACCCGATCGTAAAGCATATAAAGGCGATGTGTTTGGTTACGATTACCGAATAAATGTTCAATCGGCTAATGCTTGGTTACAAAATGAATATAAGTTTAGAAATGTTGATTTTTACTACGGTACAAAATTAACCTACTCAGACTTCCAGCGTAGAGGGAAAATGAAAAATGGTCGTTACCCTGATAATTCGTATGGAAGAGGTAAAAAACATAACTTTGTAGATTATGCATTAAAAGCAGGACTGACTTACAAAATTGATGGTCGTCATTTCTTAGTTGCTAATTTGGCTTATGCTACACAGGCACCATATGCAGATAAAGCATATATTTCGCCTCGTATATCAGATTTAGCTCCAGAGAATTTGAAGAGTAACAAAATGTTTAGTGCAGATGTAAGTTATGTCTTCTCAGTACCATCTGTAACGGGTAGAGTAACTTTATTCCAAACTAACTTCTTTGACGATATGCATAGAGTGAGTTATTATCATGACTCAGAAAAAACCTTTGTTAACCATGTGTTAACGGGTATCGATAAAGTGCATCGTGGAGTGGAATTAGGTCTGAATTATAAGTTGAATGATAACTGGAACTTCGATTTAGCCGGTACGTTAGCAGAGTATTACTATTCTAATAATCCAATGGGTTCTATTAATTATGAGAATGGAAAAGAGTTGGGTAAAGAAGAGAAAGTGTACATGAAAAACTACTATGTAGGAGCAACTCCTCAATTTGCAGGTACTTTAGGTATTAATTACTTCTACGATTACTGGTTCTTAAGCTTGAACTTAAATGGTATTGCTAGAAACTATGTAGAGTTATCTCCAATACGTAGAATGGCCTCAAATTATGAGGGTATTGTACCAGGAGATAGTCCTGAATATGCTGCTTATAAAAAATTAACTTCGCAAGAACGTTATGGAAGTGCTTATACTTTAGATGCTTCAATTGGAAAGATTATTTATCTGAAAAATAGTCACCGATTAAACTTTAATTTCTCTATTAACAATATCTTGAATAGACGAAGCATTAAAACAGGAGGTTATGAACAAGGTCGTATCGATACAGCATATCCTAATAAGTTTGCTTCAAAATATTTCTATATGCAAGGTATAAATTGCTATCTAAATGCAAGCTACCAATTCTAAAATAAGTATAATGATAAAACCAAAAGTACAACGCTATATGAAAACAATGAATAAAATATTAACACTGCTCATCATGTCACTGGCTTTCTTTTCATGCTCACGTGATTTTGATGCTCCTCCTTTAAGCAAACCTCATTATGAAGGAGATGCAAACATTACTATTGCAGAGTTAAAAGAAAAATACAAAGAGGTTACTCGTGATAATCCAGAAGAGATTATATTTGATTATGTAATCAAAGCTAAAGTTACAGCAAACGATAAGTCGGGTAATATATTTAAAAATATTTATATTGAAGATGAAACGGGTGCTTTAACCATGGGGCTGGATCAAAACTCTTTATATACTATTCTGGGAGTAGGACAAGAGGTTTTTATTGAATTACATGGATTATATATGGTAAGCTATGGAGGAGAACTTCAAGTGGCTTATAAAGGAACAACAGCCAATAGAATTCCTTGGGAAATTGCAACAAAACATTTGTTTCCTAACGATTGGCCTACTAAAGAGGTGGTTCCTGCTGTAGTTACTATGGATCAATTAGGTGATAAGCATGTTAATACGTTAGTTCGTATTCATAATGTATATTTCCAAAATGGAGGTAAAAATACGTTTGCACCTGATGAAGGTTATGGAGAAGAGTATATTAAAGATGCTAAAGGCAACAGTATGTTGGTTCGCTCTAGTAGCTTTGCTAATTTCGCTAAGGACCTATTGCCAGAAGGAAACGGAACGATTCAAGGTGTTTTAGGTCGCTTCAATGGTAATTGGCAACTTGTGATAAGAGATCGTGATGATTTAATAGAATTTGGTGGCGAAACTCCTGAACCTGAACCCGAACCTAGTACTGATACCTACTATAAAGAGACGTTTGGTTCAGTAAAACCTGCAGAGAAGAATCCTAAAATAGCTGACTATAAAGACTGGGATGATCAAACGGTTAAATATAGTGATCCTACAGGGAATGCAGATGTTCGTAACGTGAGTTTCTTGAGTGCTTATCAAAACCATGTATGGTTAGCTGCAAATAAAGAATCTTCTTTAGTGATTGAAGGAATTAATACAGAAGGAGGTAAAGACGTTGTATTATCGTATGACGTAGCGGCCAACTTATATAATGAAGGTGATGCAACCGATTTAAGTGCATTGTATGTGGTTATTGATGGTAAAGAGCGTAAGATAGAGAGTAAGCCCGTTTCAAAAGAAAATGGAGATGATGGTAAGTTTTACACCATAACTCTAGATAAAGTTCCAGCTAAGAAAGACCTTAAAGTGGAATTTAAAGTTGATGCTGCTAAAATGAAACAAGGTTTACGATTAGATAATCTTGTGATTCAAGAAAAAGATGATACAATTACTATTACTCCAGAAAAACCAGGAGAAATAGATCCTGATCCAGAGAACCCAGGAGAGGTTGATCCTGATCCAGAACCTACTCCAACGGGTACTATTTTCTATGAAGGATTTACTAAACTGAAGGCTAGTACACCTAGTACTCAAGTAAAAGATTTTGCTAGTGAATATAAACAATATGCTGATGGAGCAGTGAGTCCCATTGAATATGAGATTAGTTATCAGACAGGAACTCTAAGAAGCACTGGGAAAATAGATGGACACATTTGGTTTGGAGCTGGTCATACAAACTGGTTTAAACTGAAGAATATTGATACTTCTGGAGGAAAAAAATTAGTTTTATCTTTTGCATTAGCTGCTAATGGAGCTCAAGATTTAAGCGTAATTAAAGTAAAGCTGAATGGAGATGAGCGTTCATTACCTAGTACACCAGCTTTAGATAGCAATGCATTTACTACCTTTACTCTTGATAATGTTCCTGCTGTTAAAAGTTTAGAAATTGAATTTTCGGTAGAAGGAGAAGATAATAAAGCCGGAATTCGTCTGGATGATATTGCAATTGCTGTAACAGAGTAATGTTTTGAATTTATCTAATAGGTAATTATTTTAGTTACCTATTAGATTGATTTCTAATTAATAGAAAGATACCATGATAAAAAGAAAGATATTACTAGTCTTCCTTTCTGTGCTACTGATAGGAGGAGTAACTCAAGCTCAAAAACAATATGGGGCTTACTGTATTGCTTTCTACAACGTAGAGAACTTGTTTGATACAGTGGATGACCCTGACAATCCGGGAGATGATGAATATACTCCATCGGGATCGTATGCTTGGACTCCTGAAAAGTACCAGAAAAAGTTAGACAATATTGCTTATGTAATTAATAAGCTAGGTAAGGAGGTAACGCCTGCTGGTCCAGCTATCGTTGGTTTAGCAGAAGTTGAGAATCGTGTGGTGATTGAAGATTTAGTGAAAAATAAACAAATTGCGGATAAGAATTATCAAGTGGTGCATTATGATTCTCCTGACTGGAGAGGGATTGATGTGGGGTTAATCTATAATCCTAGTTTATTTCAAATGACTCATTCAGCTGTACACGTTTATCATCACCCAGATAAACCAAACATGAAAACCCGCGATCAATTAGTGGTGAGTGGTATTTTAGCAGGTGAGCCTGTACATGTTATTGTAGCTCACTGGCCTTCTCGTTATGGAGGTAAAGGGTCGGATAATAGAGAGGTAGCTGCAGGTATTGCAAATGAAATAGCTGATTCTTTATATCAGATTGATCCTGCTGCTAAAGTGATTTTGATGGGTGACTTAAATGATGACCCTGCTGATAGAAGTACGCGTGTTATTATGAATGCTAAACGAGATGAAAAAGAGGTGAAACCTCAAGGGTGGTTTAACACCATGTGGAAGCTACACGATCAAGGAATAGGTTCTCTTGCTTATCAAGATAAATGGAATCTATTTGATCAGATTATTGTTTCGCATGCGCTTCTTGGAAAAGATTATAGCACATTGAAGTTTTGGAAAGCTGAAGTGTTTAATCGCGACTTTTTATTGCAAAAAGAAGGAAAGAAAAAAGGGTATCCTTTACGTACTTTTTCAGGAACTACTTTCCTAAATGGATATAGTGACCACTTCCCTACTCTTATTTATCTGCTTAAGGAAATAAATAGATAGTCGAAAGTCAATAGACTTTTTCATTTATTCTAAGTTTAAAAACAATACGGGCTAGAAGCATCTGTTTCTAGCCCGTATTTGTTTTATTCGTTAATAAAAAAGTTATCTTGAACCTGCCGATTCAAAATTTCTTTTTCTTTTATTCTTTTTGTTTCTTTTAGGACCACGTGCTGCTGTATATCCTCTTTCTGAACGACTAGGCTTTCTTTTTTTTCGTTTTGTCGAGTTGTCAGATGTAGGACCTTTGCTTTCAGCAAATTCAACAGTCATTTTATTACCATTCCATCGTTTGTTATTCAACAAATCTACGGTAAATTGAGCTTTGTCATCTTCTACCTCGAAGAAAGAGAAGTTTCGCATAATATCTATGCGTCCTAAATCGATTCGTTGATTTGTGTTGTTATTCATCAAGTCTAATAAACANCCNGGNTTAAATTTATCGTTTTTACCTACACTAATAAATAAACGACTATATCCAGCTTCAGGATTACGTCCTTTTCGTTTAGATTGCCCTGCATTACGTCCATTGTCTTTGGCAGTTTCAACCTCATTGTTGTTTCTGTAGTAATCTAACAGGTTATTAAATTGCAAGGAAACAACACGTTGAATAAGCTCTTCTTTGCTTAATTCAGCCAGTTTTTCGTAAGCTAGAGGAATAATATGTTCTATCTCCTCGTGGTTAATCTCCACGTGTTGGATTTTATCAATAATATGTAATAATTGATTTTCACAGATAGCTGTACCTGTTGGTACTTCTTGATGTTTAAACTCACGACCTATTATTCTTTCTATGCTGCGTAGTTTTCCTTTCTCTCTGAGGTTGCAGATAGCTATAGAAACTCCCGATCTACCCGCTCTACCAGTACGTCCACTACGATGAGTGTAACTTTCTGTATCTTCGGGTAAGCTATAGTTTATAATGTGACTTAAATGATCTACGTCAAGTCCTCTAGCAGCAACATCAGTAGCCACTAGTAGTTGTAGATGCTTCATTCTGAATTTTTGCATCACAGAGTCTCGTTGAGCTTGAGATAGCTCACCATGTAAGCAGTCTGCATCATACCCATCTTTTGTTAGTTTATCTGCAATCTCTTGGGTTTCTCTACGTGTGCGACAAAAGATAATGCTATAAATTGTAGGATGAAAATCAACAATACGTTTTAGTGTAGCATATTTATCTTTGGCTTGAACAGTGTATGCAATGTGTTCTACTGTTGAAGTACTTTCATTTTTTCTTCCAATCGTTATTTCTTTAGGATTGTTTAAGTAGTCCTTTGCAATAGAGGCAATTTCACGACTCATGGTAGCCGAAAAAAGAAGCATATTGCGTTCTTTAGGAACTTCTTTTAAGATTGTATTTATACTGTCAGTAAAACCCATATTAAGCATCTCATCGGCTTCATCTAACACAACATTAGATACNGTTTTAAGAGATACTGCTTTTCGTTGCATTAAATCGATTAATCGACCAGGAGTTGCTACAACAATGTGTACNCCNCGTTTAATTGATCGTATTTGTGTTTCAATCGATGCTCCACCATAGACAGCAACTACGTTGAGTCCGTTGATATATTTTGCGTATTGGGAAATATCTTTTGCGATCTGTAAGCACAACTCACGTGTGGGTGCTAAAATTAAAGATTGGGGGTAACGGTTAGTTACGTTTGTTTTTTGTACGATAGGAAGTCCAAAGGCTGCAGTTTTACCTGTACCTGTTTGAGCTAAAGCTACTATGTCATTATTATCACCAAGTAAATACGGTATAACCTCTTGTTGTACCGGCATGGGATTTTCAAATCCCATTTCTTTAATAGCCTGATGTATCGGTTGCGATACGCCAAGCTGTTCGAATGTATTCATCAAATGTTTTCTCGTTAAATTCCGTGCAAAGGTACGATAATTAATGAGTTATCTATATTTTTGGTCTTATTTTATTCGTAATGAGGGAGATAAAAGAAAATAAAGCGAACCTAATTTTAGGTAAATAAATAGAAAAACCGGTTTTAATAGGTGTCTTTTATCTGTTTATTTTTTTGATAGTTGGTGAGTTTTAGTCTTTTAGTAGGTATTGATTTGCAAAGGATCGGGATATAGAGTTAGAGTAATCTTTGCACACCTCTGAAGAAAAGAGCATAGCATAGTTAATTAAACGATCCCATTTTTCCTCTGAAAGATCATATAGTTCGTTTAAGGTTATATTTTCTTTTAATAATCCATATATAATACCTGCATTAAAGTTATCACCAGCTCCTATGGTACTGACTGGGTTTATAGCAGGTGGCTGATAACTTTTATGGATGGATGAAGTCCGTAGTTGAATGGGCTTTTTTCCTGCTGTATATATAAAGTTGGGACAATAAAAGGACACCTTATCTTTATAAATTTTCTCTGCATCGGTTAACTCATACATGTTTTGAAAATCATAGGCTGCACCTCGTACTATATCTGCAAATTCGAGGTTTTCTATAAAGATAGGATTTAGCTTTAAAGCCTCATTTTTGTGTGAGTTTCTAAAGTTAGGATCGTAGTAAATAATAGCTTTATTTTTTTTTGCTAATAATAGAATTTCTTTGGTTTTTTCTCTAATTGCTGGATTAATAGCATAGTATGACCCAAAAATAACGATGTCATTTTCGTTTATTTTAGGTGGGTTTACATAGAGTTTTTGCTGCGTATAGTCTTTGTAGAATAAAAACTCAGGGTCTTTATTTTTAGCTAAAAAAGCGAGTGAGAGTGGTGATTTTTGATTGGGTTTCCAATACACATATTCCGTATTGATATCGTTTTGTTTCATAAAATCAGAGATGATAGCCCCTACTTTATCATCAGCAAGCTCTCCAATGAAACTAACATGGGCTCCTAATCGACTTAAAGAAACAAGTCCATTAAAAACAGAACCACCCGGAACAGCAGCTACGGGTTGGCTGTCTTTGAATAGCACATCTAGAATAGTTTCACCAATACCAATTACTTTCCGCATAAACCTCTCGATTTTTCGCCTAAGTAGCCTCCATGGTGTCGTTTAGCGTAATCTTCAGTAGAGAAACCAGTTTGTTTCATGGTTTGTACAACCAATAAATCCCCAATAACTGTCATCGTTGTCGTGGATGTAGTGGGTGTTAGCGATAATGCACAGACCTCTTCGGGATTTCCTGTTCCTAAGCAAACATTAGCTTCTTTAGCTAATGGACTTTCTGTATTACCTGTAATGACTATAAATTTTAAGTTCGGATTTAAATAATGAGCTAAATGGGTTAGCTCAATAATTTCTCTCGTTTTTCCAGAATTTGAGATTAACAGAAGTAAGTCGTTTTCTTGTAATATACCTAAATCGCCATGTTGAGCTTCACTAGGATGTAAAAACACGGCAGGTATTCCTGTGGAGCAAAAGGTAGTCGCAATATTCATTGCTATTTGTCCGGCTTTTCCCATTCCTGAAGTAACAAGTTTACCTTTTTTCTTATGAATCTGTTCGACTATTAGATTGACAGCTTTTTCATATTCATCTGTAATTGGAATGTTAAGGATAGCATCAGCCTCTTTTCTCAACAAATTTTGTATCTCTTTTATCATGATGTAGGTTGCTTTTATTTCAATAATAAGATTAAATCATCAAAGTTATCTACAACTATATAATAAGTAGATAGGGGTTGACGAATAAACTCTTTCTCTTTTAGTTCTGCTAAAAAATCAAGTAATTGATTATAAAAACCATTAATGTTATAAATAATTATTTTTTTATTGTGGTAACCAAGAGTAGCTTGTCCCATTACATGAAATATTTCATCTAGAGTACCTATTCCTCCTGGTAGAGCAATCAAAACAGTTGATTGTTCTAAAAGAATATCTTTACGATCGCTTAAGCTTTGTGTATATATACGTTCTTGAGGTAACTCACTCTCTTGGTTTGTTTTTTGCAAAAGAGAGGGAATAACCCCAATTAAGCTTCCCTTATTTTGATAAACAGCCTGAGATATAGCTCCCATAAGACCCAATTTTGACCCTCCGTAAACTAAAGTACAGTTGTTTTCACCCATCCATTTACCTAGCTGTTGGGCTATATCATAATAACGAGATTCTATGTTAGTGGAAGCCGAACAGAATACACCAATTTTTTTCATCAAAGCTTATAGCGTCAATTTAGTGGTACAAATATCTATATAATAATAGAAACAACCATAAGTTTTATTGTATTTTTGTGATTCACAGCTAATCAGAACTAGTTATGTTTTACAATAGATATACACTTCCTAATGGTCTCAGAATTATTCATCAATCGAATGCATCTAAGGTTACTTACTGTGGGTTTGCTGTTAATGCAGGAACCCGAGATGAAGCGGAGAATGAGTCTGGATTGGCTCATTTTGTTGAACATTTAATTTTTAAGGGGACTCAGAAACGAAAAGCTTGGCACATTTTAAATAGAATGGAGAATGTGGGTGGCGATTTAAATGCTTATACCAATAAAGAGGAGACCATGATTTATTCTGCATTTCTAAATGCTCACTTTGAGCGCGCAGTGGAATTGCTTGTTGATATTGTTTTTAATTCAACGTTTCCACAACATGAAATCGATAAGGAGGTGGATGTGGTTTTAGATGAGATTCAATCGTATGAAGATAGTCCTTCCGATTTAATCTTTGATGATATTGAACGAATGATTTTTGATACCCACCCTTTGGGTAGATATATTTTGGGAAATGCTTCGGTATTGACTAAAATTCAGAGTCTAGATGCTAAGCAGTACGTGTCTCGCTATTATCAACCTGAAAATATGGTTTTCTTTGTATTGGGTGACATAGATTTTGAGGCGGTGATTGCTACTTTAAGACCTTATTTTGATGCTATTCCTAATGCTCCTGTTTTATTAGATAGGCAAAAGCCAAGTTGTTACACTCCTCAACGAATGGCTAAAAAGAAAGATACGAATCAGGCACATGTTATGATTGCGGCTCCTTCTTACCCTATGTTGAGTCCTAAACGCGTAGCTC
>JGI24708J26588_10001981_pt1 | contig 15852 bp, 11 predicted proteins | sample BioPla1DNA2_FD_26588 | JGI IMG/M metagenome (IMG submission 26588) | reverse complement strand
ATTCAATGGTTGGATTCTCTAAGTATTTATTCAAGTTTTCTTCAGATGCAAAAATAGAATGATCGTACATTTCATTAATAAAAGCTGTATAGTCACTAGCATATTCATTCTCAATAACCGAGTAAATGGCAGGTCTATCTTCAGCACTTATCATTTCGGCATATAAAGGAAACATCACTAAAGCTATTTTACGATCTACTTCATGATCGTAGTCTTTATTGTGAATTCTTTGATAAAAGTCTCTAAAAGCTTCTTTCTGTTTCTCCACTGCATCCTTATCATTTTTTTCTATTGCATCTTTCATTTCTCGGTATAAACGAGGAGAAGTAACAAACTCAATAGCACTTAAGAAAGCTTCAGATAGAGCAGTTAGTTGATACATTAAAGGTGAAGTTTGAGCTACTGCACCATTGATTTCAGCAATTACATTCATATAATCAATATTGTTCTGTTTCTCTGCAAATTGATTAAACTGTTGCTCTTGTTCTCTTTTTTGTCCCAACACATCATTATCAATGATTGCTTTATTCATACCAATAGAGTTCTTCCAATAATTAGAAGACCCTGCAAATTTATTAGCATATTGAATACGTATTTTATCGCTTTTATCCATTTCCTCTCTCAATACAGCTAAGCGTTCTTCACGCACTTGAATACGAGGATTATTAGTAGCTTCCATTCGTTCTTCAACTTCGGAAACTGTTAAATAACGACTTGTACTACCAGGAAAGCCCATAATCATAGCATAATCACCCTCTTCAATTCCCTTTAAAGAAATAGGAAGATGTTTTATACTTTTAAGAGGCTTATTATTCTCATCATACTCAGCAGGCTCCCCATTTTCATCAGCATAAATACGGAAGATTGAAAAGTCACCTGTATGACGAGGCCACATCCAGTTATCAGTTTCCCCACCAAACTTACCAATAGAAGATGGAGGAGCTCCCACCATACGTACATCGGAATATACTTTCTTATAAATCATATAATATTTATTTCCTGCATAAAAAGGAAGTAACTGAGGTTTAATTCCTTTTTTACCGTACAAATCACTTTCAGCATAAATCTCCTGCGCTACTTGATCTAAAAAAGAGTTTGTAAAAGATTCATATAGAGTAACCTCTCCCGATTCTACTTTATCATTAATAACCGAAGTAACATCTTCAATGCGGTGCACAAAAGTGAATGTTAATCCAGGAGTAGGAAGCTCTTCAGCACGGCTTTTAGCCCAAAAACCATCAGTAAGATAATCATGCTCAACAGAGCTATGCTGTTGTATAAAACTATAACCACAATGGTGATTTGTTAGAATCAATCCTTCAGGAGAAATGACTTCACCTGTGCAACCTCCTCCAAAAATACCTACTGCATCTTTTAATGAGACGCCATTAGGATTATACACTTGGGATGCTTTTAACTTTAATCCCTGTTTTTTCATTAACTCTATTGCATTTTGCTCTTGAAGTAACTGTAATAACCACATTCCTTCATCAGCTTTTAAGATTTGGAAACAAAATGTCAAAAAGAGTAAACTTAAGATTTTTACCTTATTCATTTCTATTTATTATAATTTAAACATTCGAAACATTTATAAACTTTAAAAAACTACTAATTCTTATTGATTTCAAAAAATTATTCCAATATTAGCAGATGCATTATTGATGCTATAAGTGCGAATTTAAATAAACTTAATGGTATAATCGTCATTCTGTTCACTTTATAAAGATATTTTATAAAATGAATCTGGTTATAAATTAATTAAGTATAATTTATTTTCAACTATAAGTATTGCACTCTATTTTTGTTGTATTATCAATGTTATGTTTAATAATGAGGAGATTATTCTATATTTTCACTGTTCTACTATTAACCACATCGTGTAAACAAAATTATACGATAGAAGGTAGTGCTACTATTTTTGGATTAGAAGGGAAAAAACTTTTCTTACGCACTTTACAAAAAGATAAATGGATCGATCTGGATTCTGCTGATATTGTGCATTGTGAATTTAAAATGCACGGAACAATAGACTCCACTGTAATGGCATCACTCTTTTTAGATAATCAAAACATTATGCCTATTGTATTAGAAAAAGGTAGAATTAAAATTACAATGGATAATGAAGAGATTACCGCACGAGGAACAATATTAAATAATACGCTCTATGAATACATCGGATTGAAAAATAATATTGAAGCTCAATTTGATGAATTAAGCAGAAATAGAACTCAACGAATGATAGAGAGTGCATCAATACGTAGGACTCATAATGAGTTTATGGAAGAGTACAATGAATTAAATGACAAACTCAAACGACTAACAGACTCTTTCATACAAAGAAACTATGAGAATGTTTTAGGACCTAACCTCTTTATGATGAGTTATGGAACAACAAACTACCCTCTTTTAACTCCTGATGTTAAAAGTATTGTTGACAAAGCACCCATAGAATTTAAAAACAATTATTTTATTAAACAGTTTGTATCCAAAGCAAAAGAAAATACAAGCAGACTGAAAGATCATAATAGACCCCACTCCATGGAATATAACGCTATCTATCAATAGAGTTATTATGATATTAATTGGCATCCTTTCCTAAAAAAGCAACTTTCACCTACATTTATCTAATTAAAGATCTACAAATTGAATAAGACTTTGATTTATAGGTATCAAAAGAAAGAAAAAAATTTGCCTATCAACAACAATTAGATTACCTTTGCCCCGCTATTACGAGATAATAGCATAATTCAAATCATTAATTTAAACATTTAATTAAATGGCAACAAGAATTAGAATGCAAAGAAAAGGCCGTAAAAACTATGCTTTTTACGCCATTGTAGTTGCAGATCAAAGAGCACCACGAGATGGTAAATTTATTGAAAAGATTGGTACTTACAATCCTAATACCAATCCAGCTACAGTAGATTTGGATTTCGACCGCGCATTAGATTGGGTTATGAAAGGAGCTCAACCTTCTGACACTGTTCGCAGTATTCTTTCACGTCAAGGAGTGTATATGAAAAAACACTTACTAGGTGGAGTAGCTAAAGGTGCTTTCGACGAAGCAACTGCTGAAGCTAGATTTGAGTCTTGGTTAAAAAACAAACAATCAGGATTAGAGTCTATTAAAGAAGCTGAAAAAGCAGCAGCTGAAAAAGAAGCACAAGAACGTGTTGCAGCTGAAAAGAAAGCTAACGAAGAAAAAGCAGCAGCTATAGCAGAAAAGATTGCTGAAGAAGAAGCGGCTGCAAAAGCTGAACAAGAAGCAAAAGAAGCAGCTGAAAAAGAAGAAGTGGCAGAATCATCAGATGAAAATGATGCTCCTAAAGCTGAATAAGCATAGGACTCAATTTTAGATTGATAAACAAATTAAGGTGTCTATTTTATAGGCACCTTTTTGTTTTCTATACATTGATTTCCTAATCTTAAGTCATTTAATTTACCCCTCTTTTATTCTAAAGCAATAGATCTTTTACTGTACGTTACTCCCTAACCTTAACAACTTAAGGAAAGTTAATATTCAAAAAAAATAATCAAACTTCATTTATTTATTTTCATTTGTTCAACAAACATGTAAAAAAAGACATATCTTGTATAGATAAATGTATTATAAATTGATAAACAAATAATGTGTAAGATGCACATTAACAAGATAACATCATTTCTGTGAAAAAACACACCCTACTATTTCTTTTAACTGTCACTTTGTTATTGCTTTATTCATGTAAAGAAGATAAAAATATATCTACTTATCTCGTTTCATATAAAGATTTTGAAAACTCTGTAAAGGTTGATGGAATTGTTGAACCCGTGTTATCCACAAATATTCTTGCTGATGGCTATGGTATTATTGCTCAACTTATAGAAGATGGTGTTTTTGTAAATGAAGGAGATACTATTTGTATCATTGAAAATGAGGAGCTACAAAATAGATATGAACAACAAAAAACAGCTTTAGATAATGCTCAAGCTAACTTGAAAAAGACACAGGCTAATTTAAAAATGCAATATGCTTTATCAGAAGCAGAAGTAAAAAGTAATGAAGCAGCAACTCAAATTGCCCAATTGGATTCTGCACAACTTCAATACTACTCACCTAAACAACGACAAATAAGAGAATTAGAATTAAAAAAAGTATCCATTCAGAAATCTAGATTCGAGAAGAGACTGAGTACCTTATCTATTATTCAAAGTACAGAATTAAGAAAAATAGAGATAGAAATTCAGCGCTTAACCAATGAGGCAAAATCAATAAAATCTATTTTAGATAACCTAATTCTTATCGCTCCTAAACCTGGACTTGCAATACGGTCAAAAAACCCAATGACCAATAGAAAATTTCAAGTAGGTGACAATTGCTTTCGTAACTTTCCTATACTTTCTATTCCATCTATGGATAAAATGAAAGTTCTTATTCAAGCATCCGAAACGGATTATAGATACATAAATGTAGGAGATTCTATTTATTACACTTTTGATGCCTTACCTAATGAGTATGCTTGGGGTAAAATAGTGCATAAAACTCCGATAGGAAAAGAATTTCAACCTGGATCAAAGATTAAGTTCTTTGATATTGAAGCTTCTATCGATAGTTCNTCTATAGTACCTGANCCAGGATTTTCAGCAAATTGCACCATTGTTTTAAAAGANATCAAAGATACNCTAGTTGTACCTCAAATAGCAATCAATGATTATGACTCAATAAAAGTAGTGTATGTGGATCAACCNCATGGATATGAGATGAGAGAAGTTCATATAGGTCAAAGTTCCTCAAAAGAAGCTGTGATAGCTAAAGGCCTTAGGAGTAATGAACGAATAACTTTACGAAAACCGTCAGAATCCAGTATAAAAAAGAAAACTTTATTAACAACTGATTCTATTTTCTAGAGCGAAAAATGAAACAATAAAATAAAACGATTAATAGTATATTATGAAATACACACATTCAATAACTTCATATAGAGCAACCCTGCTTTTAACCTTATTCTTTTTGTTTTCTTGCGATAACAAAGAGGCTCAACAAATTCCTATAGGAAAAGTCACTAAAGGAACATTCTATATTGATTTATACGAAGAGGGAGAAATTGAAGCTGTAAACTCCATTAATATTCTCTCGCCTGATATTTCTTGGCGATATGGAAATTTAAAAATAACACAAATTGTACGTGATGGAAAAGAAGTTGCTAAAGGAGATACATTAGTTATTTTTGATCCATCAGAAGTTGAAAGAGCTATTGTTGAAGCTGAAGGGCAACTAGAAATCAGTCAAGCAGAGTTGGAAAAAATGAAAGCTCAACATGAATCTGATTTAGAAGACTTAAACGTAGAGTATGAAGTTACGCGTATTTCATATGAAATATCTAAAATCAGAGTTGAATCGGCAGTCTATGAATCGGAAATAGCCAAACGTGAAATCGAACTTAATTTAGAACAAGCTAAGATCTCTTTAGATAGAGCAAAAGAACAAATTGAAAATAGAATAAAAGTTCAAGAAGAAGAAATTAGACAACAGAATTTTGGCATTGAACGCAATCGACAACGATTAGAAGAGGGTTATAAAACATTAGAACTTTTAGTTTTGACTTCCCCCTCCCCTGGAATTGCTATTATAGGTGAAAACTGGAGCACAGGTAATAAATTCCAAGTAGGTGATCAATGTTGGTCAGGGATGCCGTTGATTTTACTTCCCGACTTATCGTCTCTTAAAACAACTGCTAAAATAAATGAAGTTGATATCTCTAAAATAGCTAAAGGTCAACAAGTTGAAATTAAACCTGATGCGTTCTCAGATAGCACTTTTACTGGAAAAGTTATTTCTGTTGCGAACTTGGCTGTAAATAAAGACAATGAAAGTAGAGTTAAAGTTTTCCCTATTGAAGTATTGATTAATGAAACTAATAAAAATCTACTACCTGGTTTAACGGTTAGTTGCAGAATTCTTGTCGACCAAATAGAAAACACACTATATGTTCCCATAGATGCTATCTTTTCACAGAATGGAGAGCATATTATTTATAAAAAATCGGGTAAAAACTTTACTGCCGTAAAAGTGGAACTAGGTGCTAGTAACTCGGATTATACAATAATAACTAAAGGATTAAAAGAAGGAGATGAAATAGCCTTAATTAATCCTTACCCTGAAGAGGAAAAGAAAGAAAAAAAGAATAGTGAAACAGAGGAGGTGCTATGAAAATGAATAAATCATATGTAGTTGTTCTCATCGTTACAATCATTTTTTCTGTCTGTTACTCTTGCAGTAAAATATCCGATGATGAGCAAAATAAGCGTTTAAGAGGTACTACAATTATAGAAACTGGAGAATTAGCAGCTGTAAACTTTAGGTCGTTTCCGCTCCCCCGTTACAGTCGACACTTTTGGTCAATGAAAATAACAGGACTAATAGAACATGGTACATTAGTTGAAGAAGGTGATTCTATAATACAGTTAGATCCTTCTGATGTTAGAAAAATGATTGTGGACTGGGAAACTAATTTGGATTCTGAATTAGCAAGCCTTCAAACTTTATTGGTAAATCAAGAAAACCAAAAAAGTGAAATTGAAGCTGCTATGAAAAATGAGATAGCTTCGTTTAATCTTAAAAAAATTGAATTAGAAGCTACTCGATTTGAAGCGGATAGAATTCGAAGAATAAAAGAATTAGAATTTAAACAAGCAGAATTAAGACTTGCTAAGGAAAAAAAGAAGTTAGCACTAAGACAAATTATAGCTGATAATGATTTAAGGATTCAAAACATTAGAGTGAATCAAATAAAAAATCAAATTGAGAACGCCTATAGTATACTACCTCAATTGACCATACGTACTCCTATATCTGGAGTTTTTCAAATTGGACATAACCGAAGAACTAATACGCTTCTTAATGTAGGGGATGAAGTTTATCCAGGAAATAATATGGGTAGTGTTCCTCAACTAACCTGGATGAAAGTGAATACGCAAGTTGATGAAACAGATTTCCTAAAATTAAAAGTCGGACAGAAAGTAGCGGTTAGATTAGATGCCATGCCCGAACTCGTTTTTGATGGTGAGATTGCTTATATCGGTAAATTATGTCACCTTAAAGAAGGACAATCGCGTCAAAAAGTTTTCGATGTAGAAGTTAAAATGCTTCAATCAGACGAAAAGCTCAAACCAGGAATGACTGTAAGTTGTGAATACCTTATAAACTAAGTAGATTATGCATTTTAGAGAAAATATTCAATTAGCCATTAGTGGTTTAGCTGACCATAAGTTTCGCTCTTTCCTAACTATGCTAGGAATTATTTTTGGAGTGGCCTCTGTTATTGCTATGCTTTCTATTGGTGAGGGTGCTAAAAGAGAAGCAATCGCTAAATATCAAGATTTAGGGGTAAACAACATTATTATTCGTGAAAAAAAGTTATCTGATTCAGAACAAGAAGAAGTCAGAGCTAAGTTTTCTCCTGGATTAACATTACAAGATGCTGAAGTAATAGAAGAAATTGTTCCTGGTGTTTCTTATATAGCGGCTCAAGCTGAACTGAACACTGATGTGAAGTTTCATGATAAAACTGTAAAATCCACAGTGATTGGGGTAACTCCTACCTACTTAAACATGATGAATTATGTAATTGAAAAAGGAGATTATATTAGTCCTTTACAATACGACAACCGTCTTAAAGTATGTGTAATTGGTAAAGGTGTGGCTCAGTCTTTATTTCAAAAAGAGAATCCCATTGGCCAAATGATAAAGATAGAAGATCAATGGCTAGAAATTATCGGTGTATTAGAATCTAAAACTTTATTTACCGAGACAGTAGGAGAACTTGCTGCTAGAGATTTAAATACTGATGTGTTTATCCCTTTGACTACCTTTCTTAACCGCTTTCCTCGCAAAGTATTAGAAAACGAAATTCAACAAATCACTGTTCAAATAGATAACTCGGGACGCTTGGTAGAGTCTTCAAAGCTTATAAATGAAATTCTACAAAGACATCATTTCAAAAACGAAGATTATGGAATCGTTATTCCTTATGAACTGTTAAAGCAAGAAGAAAAAGAGAGACAAATTTACAACTTCTTATTAGGGGCTATTGCAGCCATATCTTTAATTGTTGGGGGGATAGGAATTATGAATATTATGTTAGCCAATGTTACAGAGCGAACTAGAGAAATTGGAATAAGACGATCTATAGGAGCTCGAAAATCAGACATTATGAGTCAATTTGTAACCGAAGCTGTAGTTATAAGTATTACAGGAGGGATAATAGGTGTTATTTTGGGAGTTACACTTTCGTTGTTCGTCAATATTTTCACTGACGTTAGTACATACATTAAAGCCTATTCAATCTTCATTGCGTTTGCCTTTTCTGTAGTCGTTGGAATAGGCTTTGGATATCTTCCTGCAAAAAATGCAGCTAACTTAGAACCTGTTGACTCACTTCGTTACGAATAAAACATCTTATTATGCTAATTGATATACGAAATTTAAATAAAAGTTACTTTTTAGGTGACACTGAAGTTCCTGTTCTATTTGATATTAATCTACAAATAGAAGAAAATGAGTACGTTGCAATTATGGGACCATCAGGGTCTGGTAAATCCACCTTGATGAATATTTTAGGTTGTTTAGACAAACCCACTACTGGAAATTATTTTTTTAGGGATATTGATGTAAGTACACTTGATGATGACGCACTATCGGGAATGCGTAATAGAGAAATTGGATTTGTGTTTCAAAGTTTCAATCTGCTTCCTAGAATAAATGCAGTACAAAACGTAGAGCTCCCTCTTATTTATGCAGGAAAAACCCGCGAGGAGAGAAATGAACGTGCTCTCGAAGCCCTAGGAAGAGTTGGATTAACCGATAGAGTTGATCATAAGCCCACAGAGCTTAGTGGAGGGCAACGTCAACGTGTAGCCATTGCACGCGCTTTAGTTACTAAGCCAGGTATTTTACTTGCCGATGAACCCACTGGGGCTTTAGACACTAAAACCGGACAAGACATTATGAAGTTATTTGATGATTTACATAAAGAAGGTAATACAATCATTGTAATTACTCACGAACAAGAAATAGCAGATTATGCACAAAGAATAATTCATTTAAGGGATGGATTAATCTTTTCAGATAAAATAAATACAAATCGGACTACTGTTTAATACTATCATGGATATTACAAACTTGAACAAAATGAAAAAGATAATTATACCTCTCCTACTCATTCTCTGTTTTACAACAACACAAGCACAAGAGGGACAACATAGGCATTTATCGTTAGACGAAAGTATTGATATAGCTAAGGAAAAAAGTTATACAATGCTTAAATTAAAACAAAGTGCTAAACAAGCAGAATACGATTTGCAGTCAGCTACTAGGAGTTTAAAAACCAACATTGATTTAACTCTAGGATTACCTACTTATAGTGATAGAGTTAGTGAATGGAGGGATAGTTTAGGTGTTTCTTATTATTCAGAAAAACAACTTGAAATCAGTGGTGATTTAACTGTGCGACAACCCTTACCTACAGATGGTAGTTTGTATATCACAAACACTTTATCTAGCATTGACGATATGCGTCGTGATGTAAGATCAACTTATGCTAGAACGCGAATCGGTTTAGAACAACCTCTCGATGCTTTTTATGGCTATAATCGCATACGATCAACTTTAAAAAGAGCAAAATTAGCACACGAACGTTCTCAAAAATCGCTTAAACGCGAAGAATTAAATCTTGTATATAATGTTAGTAGTGCTTATTACAACCTATTACAATTACAAGAAAGTTCAAACATTGCTCTTTTAAATCTTGAAAGACAGACTGAAGCCTATGAAATGTCTAAAAACAAATATGCTGCGGGACTAATTAGAGAGGTAGATGCATTACAGATGGAGGTAGATTTAGCTGAAGCTCAAAGTAACTATGACATGTCTTTACTAAACCAAGAAGCATCTGTTAATCGCTTTAAGGAACTATTAGGTATTAACCTTAACGACAGCATTACGCTAGAGAATAAGCTCGATTACAATGTGGTTATTGTTGATCCTGAAATAGCTGTAAACTATGCTTTAAAAAATAGACTAGAAATTAGAGAACAAGACATTCAGCTAGAACTTCAAAAATTATCGATTAAGCAACAAAAATCACAAAGGATTATTAAAGCGAGTATTAATGCTCACTTTGAACAAATTGGTTATGATCAAGGATTCAAGAGAAACTTCTTCTCCTCCACAGGAAAATCATATAGAAATTATAAAGATAGACCTGCTAACTACGGCGTTGGATTTACCATATCTATTCCTATATTGGATTGGGGAGAGAATCGATCTCGCGTTAGAGCTGCAGAATCTCAATTAAAAGAGTTAGAATATAGTAAAATAGAAACTGAAAGAAGTATTGAGACCGAAGTAATGAACCTAGTGGCAAACCTTAATAGTAACTTAAAAAGACTTCAATTACTAGAAAAAAACGTGAATGTTGCTGAAAAAAGTTTTGAGATAACTCGTCAACGCTATTCCGATGGTGATATTAATAGTGAATCACTAGCTCTAGAGCGTAACCGATTAAATACAGCATATACTTCTCGATTAAGTGCTTACATCAACTATCAGCTTTCTATTGCAGATTTAATGCGTAAAACGTTCTATGACTTTGAAAATAATAGAGAGATTGAGTAATACTACTTAGAATAAGCATCGTATTTTTAAATGTATTTAAATACACAACTTCCACTCTTCCTATAAAACATTATAATAGACTAACCAACTTGCCCTAGTCATATCTAATGGATGTCTAGGGCAAACTCATCATATGACCTAGTCATATCAATTTTAGATATAAGCGCTAAAATAGACTGGGATAGAAAAATATTCATATTTACAATTAATGAAGTAACATAAAAAAAGGCATTAGTTGTTATAACCAATACCTTTTAATGTTTTCTATAAAAGCGATATTATAGATTATTTTTTCTTGCGTGTTGTTCTTTTTTTCTTTCCTTTAGTCTCCTCTTGCATCTCCTCTAAATTCACACCTGCTAATTCAGGGTCAATTAAAACACGACCGCAATATTCACAAACAATAATTTTCTTACGAGAACGAATATCCAACTGTCTTTGAGGAGGTATTTTGTTAAAACAACCACCACAAGCATCACGTTGAACATAAACAATACCTAAACCATTACGAGAGTTTTTACGAATACGTTTATACGATTGTAATAAACGCTCCTCAATTTTTTCTTCAAGCTTTTTAGCTTGTTCTCTCAATTTTTCCTCATCTTGTTTTGTCTCAGTAATAATTTCGCCAAGTTCATTTTGCTTAATTTCGAACTCTTTCTTTTTATCTTCCAAATCCACTTTGCTATCATCTAGCTCAGCTTTCTTTACTTTAGATTCTTCAGTTAAATCTTTTATGTTCTTTTTATAAAGCTCAATATTCAAGTTTTGATACTCTATATCTTTAGATAAAATATCATATTCTTTATTATTACGAACATTTTCTAATTGACTCTTATATTTTTCAATAGAAGATTCAGCTTCCTCGATCTTTATTTTTTTACCAGCTATGGTCTTCTTGATTTCTTCAATTTCTTCCTTATTATTGCTGATACGAGTGTTTAATCCTTCAATTTCATCTTCAAGATCTTGCACTTCTAAAGGAAGCTCACCACGCAATATTTTTATCTCGTCAATTTTAGATAAAGTGGTTTGTAATTGATACAGAGCATCTAATCTTTCTTCTACTGTTAACTCCTTCTTTTTAGCCATATTACTTATAAATATTTTATAGGATTTGTATTTACTGTACTAATTATTGTCTTTAATTTAGGGAAACACTCTTTTAAGTAATCAAACAATAAGTTATTAGTGTATTGTTCACTTTCATAATGTCCAATAGCAGCTAATATAATCTTGTTATCGTACCCAAAGAAATCGTGATATTTAATCTCACCTGTTAAAAATAAGTCGGCACCTTGTCCTAGTGCGGTAGGTATTAAAAATGAACCTGCTCCTCCACATAATGCAATGCGTTGTATGTCTCTATCTACACTGCAATTGTGCAATACACACCCCACCTTGAATTTTTGTTTAATTTCTTTCAAGAACTCAAATGAAGACACAGGTTTTGGTAGAGTTCCTATAACACCTGCACCTACTTGTTGCCAAGTATTACTTAAAGGATAAATATCGTAAGCTACTTCTTCGTAAGGATGAGCTTTTAATAAAGCACTAATAATGGAAGACGCTTTATAATTAGGAAAGATAGTTTCTATCCGAGTCTCTTTTTCGTAATGCAACTCTCCTTTTTGTCCAGCAAAAGGATTTGCATCATTATTTGCTCTAAAAGTTCCCTCTCCCTCTACATTATAGCTACAAAAATCATAGTTACCTATGGAACCACAACCCGCTTCAAAAAGTGCTTTTCTCACCTCTCCTGCATATTTGCTAGGAACAAATGTTACTAGTTTTGAAAGCTGATTATCTTTAGCAGATAAAACACGTACATTCTCTAATCCAAGAATAGATGCTATTTTATAATTTACTCCCTGTGGAGCATTATCTAGATTTGTATGAGCAGCATAAACTACAATATCATTTTTAATTGCTTTTAATATACAACGCTCAACATAATCTTTACCAGTAATCGATTTATATCCTTTAAAGAGTAAAGGATGGTGGGCTATAATTAAATTATAACCTAATTCAATAGCTTCATCAATAACAGCTTCAGTAACGTCTAGAGATAACAAAGCCCCTGTAACTTCCACATCTGTTAATCCTATTTGCAAACCGGCATTATCAAATCCGTCTTGCAAAGGCAGAGGTGCGAACTTCTCAAGGGCGTTCAAAACTTCCTTTATTTTCATTTTGTTTTTCCCAAAATTGTGTTGCAAAGATAATAATAAAAAGAAGAAATACCTCTTTAATTACTCAAATTTAATCAGTTAAGCATTTCTAGACCTTTTAAAGGGAATCTTTACTTCTTTTTTCTTTGAAATATCAATTGAGTTTAAAGTGAATCTCTTTATTCAACAAAAAACACAATAGATACGGTTTGCCCTGAATCATCAACCACTGTTAAAGCGTGTTTTCCTTTATCAGGGCTTAATGTTATGGTATGAAAGTTTTTAGTTTGAGTAATATAGGTATCATCTAAATGCCAATAGACTGTGGAGTTTTGTTCTGAATGGGCTAATTCAAAAGTAACTCTCCCCTTGCTTCCATCCATTTGTTTAGGTAATGAAATCCTTGTAAAAGGCTGAGGATAAATAAATTCCATTGAGTTTATNAAAGTTTCACTACACCCTTCCATTAAAGGAGGNAGTAATTGATATTCTGGATGGTGNTGTTTATAAAACCAAGCCCAAGATGGTGGTAAAATAAACCAGCTAATTTGTGTTGTAGGCTCATTTTCCATACACTCTTTTTTAACTCTAAATTGATGATCTAGCGTTACTGTAATTTGTTGATGGTAAGGACAAGGTGCTGTTCTCATTGCTTGTGGCAAGACTAATTGAGATACTACTTCTGTACAATAACGTCCTTTAAGATGCCCTGACAGTGAACAGACTTCAGCATCCACAAATTCACCACTAGGAACATCAAACCAATCAGATGAGGGTAAAGCATTGAACAGATCGAATAAAACAGGAGCAGCCGTTCGAGTACCTACTAATTCGGGTTTTCCTTCTCCTGTTGCATTACCTGCCCAGACTCCAATAGCGTACTTGGGAGTAACTCCTACTGCCCAAGCATCTCTAAATCCATAACTTGTACCGGTCTTCCAAGCAATATTTTGCATCGATACCAGACTTTGCCAATCTACTTCTTCAGGACGATAGACATTTTTTATTGCTTCAAATAATTGCCACACTGCACCCTGACTATAATTACTAACTCCTTTTTCCACAGTCGTTTTATTCTCATCAACCGACTCTTTTAGCTCTTGATATATAGGATAATCTAATAAAATACGTGCCATATTTGCATAAGCTCTAGTCACCTCATATAAACTGGCTTCTGATCCTCCTAGTATAAGGGATAGACCATAGTACGAAGAGGGCTTATTTAATGTGCTAAAGCCCATATTCTTCAATAAATTGTAAAACTTAGGTACACTATATTTTCGCAAAAGATCTACTGATGGAACATTTAATGAGCGAATGATAACTTCTGATGCAGGTGCTGCTCCTTCGAATTGTAAATTAAAGTTTTGAGGAGAAAAACCACTAAAATTTATAGGCACATCAGGTAACAAAGTGTGAGGTAAAATTAATCCTTCATCTAATGCCGCTGCATATAAAAAAGGCTTTAGAATACTTCCTGTACTTCGAGGTGCCTGTAAAATATCAACTTGGTTTCCTCGTCCTTGTTCTTCGTATCCTACATTTCCACAATAACTAATAATTTCATTCGTTTCAACATCAATAATTAGTGCTGAGAGATGTCTTATTTCACTACGACGAAACTGATTATTCCATCGTTGCAATATCTCCTCTACTTGTTCTTGTACACTCTTATCTAAAGTTGATCTAACTAAAGTTCCTTTCTTATTTTTGTAGCATTTATCAACAAAATAAGGAGCTATTTGTGGTAAAGCGAGTGGCTTATGGGGTAAAGGTTCTGTAAGGGCTAATTCATAAGTCTCCTTATCTATTTTTCCTTTATCCATTAATTTCTTTAGTAGCCTATTCCTTTTTATTAATAACTGATCTCTGCTTCTAGAAAGGTGAATTAGTGCTGGTGAATTTGGAAGAACAGCCAATGTAGCAGCTTCAGCCCAAGATAAATCATGAGAGGAATGTCCAAAATAACGCCATGAAGCCGCTGAAACACCAACCACATTCCCACCAAAGGGTGCATGCGAAGAATAGAATGCAAGAATTTCCTTTTTGGAATACCTCAGCTCTAAACGTGTTGCTAATAAGGCTTCAATAATTTTTTCTTTAAGGGTTCGNGGTTTATTTCGAGAAAGTCGAATAACCTGCATAGTTATTGTACTACCTCCACTAACTATTCTTTTTTGCTTTATATTTTGCCACAAAGCCCTACTAATTGAGATGGGATTTACTCCAATATGATAAAAGAAATATTGGTCCTCAAAAGCTATAATAGCCTCTTTGAATTTTTCTGGAACAACCTTTTGTGTGGGAAACCTCCATTGTCCATCGGTTGCTGTTCTAGCCCCCAAGAGTTCTCCTTCCCTATCTAACACAACTGTAGAATATGGGGTTGTAAATAGGTCTTTAGGAAGACAAAACATGTATCCCAAAAGACCTATCAACAATAGAATAATTAAAACCTTTTTTCTTGTTTTATTCATCTATTTAACCACCTCTGTTATTTCACTTCTACGCGCTTAGTAATGGTACGTGCATAAGTATCTAAATCGTACATTGCTTCACATTGAACAGCAGGTAAAACATAGTTTCCTTTATAAGCTGCTTGCAGTCGTAATGCAAAAACCTTGTGTGTATTTTTAGGTAAATCGAAATAGGTTAAAACCCGATCATCTCGTATATCTTGATAATTAAATGGTGATGGGTTAGAGCTTGTATCCCCTGGCTTATATAGTCGTGTATTAAACAACTCCCATCCCGAGGGGATGATATGTGTTAAAGCTAGGTGTCTCAAGTCTAATCTACCACTTATATTAGTCACCTTAACTATAGCATAAAACTCTGTTCCTTGCTCTAGAAATAAAGGATTTATTGCATCTCCATTCAAATCGGTATAACTCACAGTTAAGGCTATATTTTTACTTATTGGAGGCAATTTATCCTCTAAAGGTTGAATTTTTGCAGTTAGCGTTACATTCAGTTTTCCTTCACTCTGGTTAGTAATAGTTAGGGTTCCTTTTTTCTTTTTCGTTT
>JGI24708J26588_10001977_pt1 | contig 15876 bp, 7 predicted proteins | sample BioPla1DNA2_FD_26588 | JGI IMG/M metagenome (IMG submission 26588) | reverse complement strand
CAACAAGAAGAGGTGTTGGTGGGTGTAGTCTATGAGGTTTGCCGTGATGAGTGTTTTTATGCATGGAAAGGAGGGGGAGCTTATATGAATAATTCTTCTATTCATGTATCTAAGTTACAAACATTACAAAATGCGTTTTTAGTTACTGAGCTACCTTATAATGCCGAGGATTATAAGAGGACTGGATTATATTTGATAGATAAACTGTATGGTCAAGTGGGCGGAATACGTATGAATGGTTCGGCTGCAGTAGGTATTTGTTATGTTGCTTTAGGGCGACTGGATGCCTGGTTGGAAGCATTTGTTCAGGAGTGGGATTTTTCTGCTGGAGCTTTAATTGTAAAAGAGGCAGGTGGAGAAGTTACTAATTTTTATGGTGATTCATTTTATCAAACGGGGCATCATATTATAGCTACTAACGGTTATTTGCATAAAGATCTACTCCAGATTGTTCAAGCGTGTTTACCTAAAGGTATGTAGTGGTTGTATTTATTTTAGCCTATTCGTTATTTTAAGCGGATTAAAAGAGTAAAAGTTTATGGTCATCAAAAAATGGATATCATCGTTGTTGTCTTTGTTTTTTCCAAGATATTGTACGGTTTGTAAATCTGTTTTGTTGCAACAAGAAGATGTTTTGTGCTTAGATTGTGCTGTAAGTTTGCCTCGCACTCAATTTCATTTACAACCCGATAATGCTATGGAACAATTGTTCTGGGGTAAAGTAGAGATAAGGAGGGCAACCTCCTTTTTTTATTATCGTAAAGGAAGTCGTTATAAACAGCTATTATATCAGTTAAAATATAAAGGAAGAAAAGAGATAGGGGAGTCAATAGCAGCCACAATGACTAGTGAGATAATTAACACCTCTCATTTTTTTGATTCTATAGATGTTATTATTCCTGTTCCATTACATCCAGACAAGTTAAAGCTTAGAGGGTATAATCAGAGTGAGTGGATTGCAAAAGGTGTTTCAAGAATTGCATCGCTTCCAATAAACACTAAAAGTTTAATCAGAAATAAATACACAGAAACGCAAACCCAAAAATCGGTGTGGGATAGACAAGAAAATATTAAAGATGTATTTCAACTTGTTTCATCATCTGAGTTATGTGGAAAGCATGTTTTATTAATTGATGATGTGGTAACTACGGGCGCAACTCTTACGGCTTGTGCTACTGTTTTATCAGCTGTTCCTAAAGTTTCTATTAGTTTTTTAACTTTAGCTATGGTGGAATATTAAAAAAGCGCCAATAGCAAAAAATGCATATTGACGCTTTTTAGGTAAGTGCTGTTAATTAATTGCTTATTTAACTTCCCAAGTATTACCCGCTAAGAGTAATTCTTTTAATGTTCTATTTTTCTTTTTTTGTTTAACCTCTTCTATCTGTTGATATACACAGTCATTATAGGTTGGAGCAACAACGTCCCGAATTACACCAAGTGCAATAGGAAAATCAGGTCCCTCCATTAATGCTAGTTTTATGTGAAGTGTATTATCAGTGCAGTGTGCATCATGAATTAATAAATCCTTCTCTGTAATTCCGTTCTCACCCAGATTTACAACTTTTAGATTAAATCCATCTTGCATAATGCCTCGTTCGTTATTTTCGCCAAAAATCATAGGTTTACCGTGCTCTAAGTAAATTGCATTTTTTGCACGATCGGCACGTGTAGCTACATGACTTTGCGAACCTTTATTAAAGATAACACAATTTTGAAGAACTTCAACAACAGAAGCACCTTTATGTTTTGCGGATGCAGTTAAAACCTCAACAGATGAGGCTATATCAACATCTACACAACGCGCAAAGAAGTTTCCTCTTGCTCCGAAAATGAGTTCTGCAGGACGAAAAGGGTCTTCAACAGTTCCATAAGGAGATGATACGGTAACCATTCCTCTTGGAGAAGTAGGTGAGTATTGTCCTTTTGTTAAACCATAAATTTGATTGTTTAATAGGACTATATTAATATCGATGTTTCTACGTAATGCATGAATAAAATGGTTGCCACCAATAGCTAATCCGTCTCCATCACCCGATATTTGCCATACACTTAATTCGGGATTGGCTACCTTTACTCCTGTGGCAACAGCAGCACCTCGTCCATGAATAGTATGAAATCCATAAGTACCCATATAGTAGGGTAAACGTGAGGAGCAACCGATACCAGATATTACAGCCGTTTGTTCGGGTGCAATACCCACTTCAGCCATGGCTCTATGAAGAGAGTTTAGTAAAGCATGGTCTCCACAACCTGGACACCATTTTACATTCAACTCATTTTTATAATCTTGATTTGTATATTTTTGCTGACTCATAATTATTTCTCCTCTAAAATTTTAGTGAATTCCTCAACCATACGGCCTACATTAAAGGGTTGTCCTTTCACTCGGTTAAATTGATGTACATGGTTTAATCCGTCAATTTTGCCTTTTAGAATTAGAGCGAATTGCCCATTGTTTTGCTCTGCTACTACAACTTTTTTGTACTTCTTCAACACCTCTTCTGTGTTTTTAGGTAGCGGATTAATAAATTGGAAATGAGCAAGTGCAACTTTTTTATTTTCTTTTTGCATTTGTTGCAAAGCAGAATATAGGTGTCCATAAGTTCCACCCCATCCAACTATAAGTAGATCTGCATCTTTATCTCCTTGAACTTCTAGCTCAGGAATACAATTCGCTATGTAATCTATTTTAGCCTGTCTAGTATTTACCATTTTTTGGTGGTTGTTTGCCTCGGTAGATATAACTCCTGTATTGTAATCTTTTTCAAGTCCTCCTAGTCGATGTTCAAAACCTTTCAATCCAGGCTTTGCCCAGTAGCGAACTTTCGTTTTTTCATTTCTTTGGTATGGCGACCAATTATCTTGCATACCTTCTTCTACATAGGGAGGCTGAATAGCAGGATAATTTTCTAAGTCTGGTAATCTCCAGGTAGCAGAACCATTAGCTATGTATCCATCAGTTAATAAAATAACAGGAGTCATGTGTTCTAAGGCTATTTTACAAGCCATATAAGCTGAGTCAAAACAATTAACAGGAGATGTGGCTGAAATGACAACTAGTGGAGTTTCACCATTTCTACCATACATGGCTTGCAGTAAGTCGGTTTGTTCACTTTTTGTAGGTAGTCCTGTAGAAGGTCCCCCTCGCTGAACATTAATAACAACCAACGGAAGCTCTGCCATAACTGCTAAGTTGATAGCCTCACTTTTTAAACATACACCTGGACCAGATGTCGTGGTCACTGCTAATGAACCCGCAAAAGAAGCACCTACGGCACTAGCACATCCTGCAATTTCATCCTCACATTGTACAGTAACAACGCCTAATTCTTTGAATTGCGAGAGATAGTGTAATATATCTGTAGCTGGTGTAATTGGATAAGAACCAAGAAATAATGGAAGATTGACTTTTTCTGAAGCAGCAATTAGTCCATATGCAGTGGCTAAATTACCATTAATATCCGTGTAGATTCCTTTTTCTTTTTTAGCACCAGACTCTATTCTATAAGTAGAAACACTAGCATGTATATTATGGCCATAATTATATCCGTCATTTAAGACTTTAATATTTGCTTTTGCTATTTCAGGTTTTTTAGAAAACTTATCTTTCAACATTTGTTCGGGATGCTTTAATGGATAATTAAAGAGCCAACAAATAAGCCCTAAAGCTAGCATGTTTTTACTTCGTAATATAGAGCGATTATCCATCCCACTATCTTTCAAACTTTCTCTACATAGAGAAGTGATAGGGGCTTCTACCACTTGATTGGTAATACCCAACTCTTTGATAGCATCTTCTGTTTTATATAATGCTTTTTCTAAATCTTTCTTGCCAAAAGAGTCTGCATCTATAATAATAATAGAATTAGCTGTTGTAAATTTAATGTTTGTCTTTAGTGCAGCAGGATTCATTGCTACTAATACATCACATTGATCTCCCGAAGTATAAACTTTATCAGATCCTACATGTACTTGGAAGCCAGATACACCACTTAGTGTTCCTTGAGGAGCTCTTATTTCCGCAGGATAATCAGGGAAAGTAGCTATGTCGTTTCCTAAAATAGCTGATACATTGGAGAAGATAGTTCCTGCTAGTTGCATACCATCGCCCGAATCACCAGCAAAACGAACAACTACTTGTTCTAAATCTTTTATGGTCATCTTATCTGCCATATTTGTGTTTTTTTAATAAATAAAATGTGTAAAATGATTTTTGAAGTAATAACAAAGATGATAAAAGTGTATTAATTTACAAAGCAAAAAGCCTATTTTTTATTTAAATATATTATTAGTTGTGTTGTTAATGTGTTTGTTATCAATAGTATATAACTTAATTAGTCTACTTTTATTTAGTTTAATAAATCATTACTAAGGTGAATATTCACTTTTTTTGATGCATAAATTTACACTCTTGGAGTTTGTAATGGTTAATTATTCTTTAAATATACAGTACTGTTGAATTTTTATAAACAAAAAAGGCTTGTGTAGTCAATCACTTTACTTTATCTTTGCATTACAATCAAGTCCATGTTTTTTTGGTCTCGTAGTTCAATGGATAGAATAGAAGTTTCCTAAACTTTAGATCCGGGTTCGATTCCCGGCGAGACTACTAAAAGATTAGGTTATCAATGATCAGCATAATAGGGGGATAATTTTTAATTTACCTATATCTTCTCAACCTATTTATCGATTCTCTTTAAGTATTATCCAATTCTAGTTTGTACTTGTTTTGCTTATCACAGAAGTATCTTTTTTCGATGATTCTATTTTGTTTTATCTAGATTGATGTTCGTTTAGTAAATAAAAAAACAAAAGGGGTGAAATTTTCCACCCCTTTTGCTTTTTTATTATTGTATTATTAGAATCTAATAATAGGATTTATGCATTATCTAATTCTTTATTTTTTTATCTCCTCTGTTTAGCATGTAAAATGCAATAGGAGAAGCTACAAATAATGATGATAAAGTACCAAAAATAACACCAAGTATCATTGCAAAGGAGAAACTACGAATAGAGTCGCCTCCTAAAGTAAAAATACACAATAGTACTAATAGTGTACTAAATGAAGTGTTAATAGTACGTGATAGCGTTGTATTTAGTGAAGAGTTAAACAACTCCTTATATCCACGTTTAGGATATAAATTAATATATTCTCTAACTCGGTCAAAAATAACGACTTTATCATTAATGGAGTAACCAATAGCTGTAAGAATAGCTCCAATAAATGTTTGATCAACTTCTAATGAAAATGGCATCCATCCCCAACAAAGCGCATAAACTCCAAGAATCATTAAAGTATCACCAATTAATGCAACAACAGAACCTACACTAAATGCTATGTTTCTAAATCGTATAAGTATATATAATCCAATAGCAAAAACAGCTAGGACTACAGACCAAATAGCTGCAATTTTAATATCCTCAGCAATACTAGGTCCAACTTTTTGTGAACTAACAATACTTCCACCAGTGTAGTTTTCTCTGTCAATAAATACATCTAAAGGGATATCATCAGTTAATAAAGGTTTGAGTGACTCATATAGGTAAGCTTCTATTTCTGAATCAATAGTATTGCTACTCTCTTCTATTCTATAGTTTGTACTAATGCGCACAGTACGTTTATCGGTACCAATGGCAAGAACACTAACGTTAGCTCCTTCGAACTTATCTAAGATTAAAGATCTAACCTCTTCTGGTTCAACAGGATTTACAAATTGTACTTGGAAGTTTCTACCACCTGTAAAATCAATACTTTGACTTAAACCTCTTATTGCTATTGCACTAATACAGATAATTAGTANGATTCCAGTAACTGATAACGCTTTTTTATTATTCTCTACGAAACGATAGGCTGGATTAACTAATATGTTTTTAGATATTGATGTAGTAAAAGTTAAGTTTTGGAACTTATCTTTTGCTAAAAAGTGTTCATAAACAATACGAGTTAAGAAAACTGCTGTAAAGAATGAGCAAATAATACCTATTATTAATGTAGTAGCAAAACCACGAATCGGTCCTGTACCAAACCAGAACAATATAATACCGGTTATGATAGATGTTAAGTTAGCATCAAAAATAGCGGAAAATGCATTAGAGTAACCATCGGATAATGATTTTTTAATTCCTTTTCCTGCTACTAACTCCTCTTTTATACGCTCATAAATTAACACGTTAGCATCTACAGCCATACCAAGGGCTAGCACAATACCTGCAATACCTGACATTGTTAATGCTGCTTGGAATGAAGCCAAAATACCTAGTGTAAAGAATAGATTTAATAACAGTGCACTATTAGCAATCATTCCTGGAATGACTCCATAAATAACACACATGAAAATCATTAATAAGACTAACGCAATAATAAATGAAATAATACCTGCATTAATAGATGCTTGTCCTAGTGAAGGACCAATAATATCTTCTTGTACAATGTGTGCAGGAGCAGGCATTTTTCCTGTTTTAAGTACGTTTGCCAAGTCTTTTGTTTGGTCTAAAGTAAAGTTACCTGTAATTTGTGAGCTACCGCCTGTAATTTCGTTCATTACATTAGGTGCTGAATATACGTAGTCATCAAGGACAATGGCAATTGATTTATTTATATTCTTTTTTGTTAATTGAGCCCAACGACGTGCACCATCCGAGTTCATTGTCATACTTACAGCAGGACGATTGTAATTATCAAAAGTATCACTAGCATCAGTTACAACATCTCCTTCTAATGGAGCTCTACCATCACGCTCTGTAGAACGAATAGCATATAACTCATAAATTTGCTCTTTTTTGTCAAATTCTGCAGCAGATACTCCCCATTTAAAGTTTAAATCTCTAGGAAATATTGCTTGTATTTCTTTCATTTGAAGATATCTGTTGATTTCAGCAGTATCTTTGTAATGAGCATATCCCGCAACAGCACCACCTTGTCCACCTGTATTAGGTTGTAATAGAGATAGTAATGGATGCTCTTTTTTAGCTCGTTCAATATCTTCTGCTGTAGTTGCTTTCGTCTCACCTTTTAAGGCGGCAGCTAAGCTATCTGCTACGCTTATAGTTTCTTTTTGAACTTCTGCCTGTTCTGTGGGTTCTTCAGTAGCTTCTTTTTCTTCTGTTGCAGGAGAGTTCGCAGCTAGTAACTGACGAAGTGTAGCATCAGCTGTTTGCAAAAAAGGAACAGATTCTCTAGGTGTATATGTTTCCCAAAATTCTAGGTTTGCAGAACCTTGTAATAACTTTCTAACACGTTCAGGTTCTTTAATACCTGGCAGTTCAATCATGATGCGTCCCAAGCTGCCTTCTAGTGTTTGAATATTAGGTTGTACTACACCAAAACGGTCTATACGAGTTCGGAGAACATTGTATGAGTTTCCGATAGCTGCCTTTACTTCTGCTCTTAACACTTTTTCAACTTCAGCATCTTCTGTTCGTTGATTAACTTTATCTTTTAGTTGTTGTGTAGCAAAAAGTTCTGCTAGCTTTTTTTTAGGAGCTAATCTTGCATATTCTTTAATAAATAAAGAAATAAAGTCTTCTTGACTCTTAGTAGCTAATTCAGCTGCTGAATCAACTGCTTCGTTGAAATCTTGATCAGATTTATGGTCTGCTAATGCTCTGATAACATCAGGCACAGAAACCTCAAGGATTACATTCATACCTCCTTTAAGGTCCAAACCTAAACTAATTTCATTTTCACGAACTTTTTTGAAGGTCGCTCCTAACCACACGGTCTCATTTGAGATGGAGTCTAAATACTCCTGCTCTAGAACGGGATCTCCATTAGCCACTTTTTTCGCCTTGCTCATGTAATGTTGAGAAACGAAGGTGAACGATAGGCAATAAAGAGATACTAGTGTTAGTAATACCGCAAAAACCTTTACAAATCCTTTGTTTTGCATGTTACTTTTGTTTTTATTCTTTGAATTTTTATTATAATGTTTGCATATTATGCGTACGAAGGTACAAATATAGCTTTTTTTTCATATCTTGATAGGATGGCCTGTCAAATTTTTGATGAGCTCCTTTGATTTTCTCCTATATCATACCTGGAATTAGAAGAAGTGATGTGTTTTTCATTCAACTAATCTGTACTAAATATTAAATTTGCACAAATCTATAACTCTTCTTTCTCAAAAACAATTGTAATGCTTTGTTTTCTTCTCTTTAGTTTAATGTTCTATCTTTTAGTTGATTTTCTGTATGTATATATCACAATATATATGCTTAAGGGATATCATGCTTATGACTAGGGCATGTTAACCGGATGCCCTAGTCATATACTCGGGATGCCCTAGACTGAAATATAGAGTCTGTTTTATAATTTATTTATCTGATATGTACTTTGAAAATGCTAAATTGAATTTTTATTTATTTATTTTTCTTTTTATTAGTTTTTTAAAAGGTTTTTCTCTTTTGAATACATATATTAGCTTTGAAATTATTAAATCCTAAGTCTATGAAACGATTACTCCTAGTATTTTTTGCTTTAGCATTTCATTTTGTTGTGTTTTCGCAAGAGGCACTCTGGCATACACAACAAATTAAGTCTCCGGAAGTGAATGAAAATAATAGTGTCACCTTTAGGTTTTATGCTCCTAATGCGGAGACTGTTCAGTTAACAGGTGATTTTTTACCAAGAATAAAAAAAGAAGTTCCTGGTTTTGGGACTCATGAATTACCTGGAGTTGTAGATCTGATTAAAAATGAGGATGGAGTTTGGAGTTATACCAGCTCAGTTTTAGCTGATGAGTTATACAGTTATTCTTTTATTGTTGATGGACTAACAGCTTTAGATCCTAATAATGTTTTTTTAGTTAGGGACGTTCGTTCTTTAACTAACTTGTTCTTAATTGATGGACCTCAATCTAAATTATATAGAGTAAATAATGTAGCTCATGGTAGCGTAATTAAACAATGGTATTATAGTGATAGGTTACAATTGAATCGGCGTTTAACAGTATACACCCCTCCTGGTTATAATCAAAGTAATTATGATTATCCTGTACTTTATTTATTACATGGTATGGGGGGCGACGAAGAAGCATGGATGACTTTAGGTCGAGCTTCTCAAATATTGGATAACCTAATAGCAGAAGGTAAAGCTGAACCCATGCTTGTTGTAATGCCTAATGGTAATGTGTCTCAAGAAGCTGCCCCTGGAGAGTCGTCTCTTGGTTTTAGTCAGCCTAATACGAATTTACCTAAGACAATGGAAGGAAGCATGGAGGAGAGTTTTCTAGATATTGTTACGTTTATTGAAAATAATTACAGAGTAAAAAAAGAGAAGAAAAGTCGAGCTATAGCAGGATTGTCTATGGGTGGATTTCATTCACTACATATTTCAAAGGAATATCCTGATATGTTTAACTATGTGGGATTATTTTCGGCTGCGATATTTCCTCGAGAAGGAGCCAATTCACCAGTCTATAGTAATATTGAGGAAAAACTGAAGGTGCAATTTGATTCTAATCCAAGTGTTTATTGGATTGCAATAGGTAAAACCGATTTCTTATATGAAGCGAATAAAAACTACAGATCTTATTTAGATGAAAAGAAATACTCATACACCTATTATGAATCAGAAGGAGGTCACACATGGCGCAATTGGCGTATTTATTTATCTAAGTTTATTCCTATGTTATTTAAGTAAATGAAAATGAAACGAAAACTCTCTTTTTTAATTATAGTTCTTATAACTTTAAATTTAAAGGCTCAAGATTTTGTAATAAATCATGGTCCCTATTTAACCAATATGACTCACGATGGAGTCACTATTGTTTGGACTACCAATAAACCAGCTTTGTCGTGGGTTGAAATAGCTCCTAATGAAGATGACTCTTTTTATAAAGAAGAACGTAGTGCTTATTATGATGAATTACATGGTAGAAGGTTTACTCATAAGACTCTTCATAGTATAAGAGTTGATAATTTAGAGCCTAATGAGAGTTATAGGTATCGTATCTTTTCTAAAGAAGTTATAGATGGTGAATCAGAAAAAAACACCCTTTATGGAAAAACTGTGGCTAGTGATGTTTTTAGTAAACAACCTTATTTATTTACTACGCATTCAGTTCATGATGACTCCGTCTCGTTTTTAATGTTTAACGATATTCATGGGCAAAGTTCCGTGATAAGAAATATATGCAAAGATGCTGATTTTCAGCGTTTAGATTTTGTGTTGTTTAATGGGGATATGTCTAATAGAATAACTTCAGAAAAACAATTATTTGACGATTATATTGATGTTTCTGTTGAGTGTTTTGCTAAAGAAACACCCATTCTTTTTGCTAGAGGAAATCATGAAACAAGAGGCAACTATTCGTATAAGCTAATGAGTTATTTTCCTACAGAAACTGGAAGCTTTTATTATGTTCAATATATCGGGAATGTAGCTTTTCTTGTATTAGATGGAGGTGAAGATAAACCTGACTCTGACATTGAATATAGTGGTACAGCTGACTATGATTCATATAGAACGAAACAGGCAGAATGGATCAGTGAAGTTATAAATACGGAACAATTTAAAAAGGCAAGAGCTCGTATTGTAGTTTTGCATGTACCTCCAATGAAAGGTTCTTGGCATGGCAATGTAGATTTACAGAAGAAGTTTATGCCTTTGTTAAACAAAGCAAATATTGATTTAATGCTAAGTGGCCATATTCACTCTTACTTTTTTTCTCCTGCAAGTGATAACGTGAATTTTCCTACTCTTGTAAATGATAATAAGAGTGGAGTGTTTTGTGATATATTAGATGACAAAATGGAAGTGATAATAAAAGATGAAAAAGGAAATACAACTAAAAAACATCAGTTCAATTTAAAAAAATAGAATCAAGAGATTTGTAAAACTTAATGCATTTTAATCTTGAAATCCCCTTACTGGAATTTAGTAAGGGGATTCTGAATGCTTATAGTTTGGATTTAATGAGGATTCTGTCCTTTGTTTTCTTGATAATCTTTAGGTAACATTCCAAATTGCTCTTTGAAGCATTTAGCAAAATAAGAAGAAGAGTTAAATCCTATTTGCTCATAGACTTCTTTTATAATATAATCATTTTGCAAGAGCATTTCTGCTGCTTTATTTAATCTAACCTTCATTAAAAACTCACTAGGTGACATTCCCGTAATACTTTTTATCTTTCTGTAAAAGCTAGAGCGACTCATAAACATGGTTTGTGCTAAATTATCAATGGTAAATTCAGCCTCGGAAAGATGGAAGTCAATTTCCTCATATAGTTTGTTCATAAACTCTTTATCTTTAGTAGAAATAGAGAGTTTTTCTACATCTACAGAGGTCTCGGTTAGAATTGTTTTCTGAACGGACTGCTTAAGTTTTAGAAGGTTCTTTATTTGAAGAATGAGCATTTTTGAAGAGAATGGTTTTGATATGTATACATCAGCACCATATTCTAAAGCTTCTGTTCTTGCTTCACTTGATACTTTAGCTGTTAAAAGAATAATAGGAATGTGACTAAAGTTAACATCTGATTTTATGGCTTTTGTTAACTCAAAACCATCCATTGCAGGCATCATTACGTCACTTACTACAAGGTCTATATCTTCTTGGTCTTTTAGAACTTTAAGAGCCTCTACTCCATTAGAAGCTGTGTGAACAATAAAGGTACTGCTTAGCGTTTCTTTCATTATTTCTATTAGTTCCAAATTATCTTCTACAATGAGTATAGTAGCTCCAATTTTGTCTTCAGATAGCTTAGTTTCAATCGTATTTACAGAAGATATAAAAGAAGTGTTTTTGTCTCCTTTGGAATAAGGAAGAATAAGTCTAAATAGTGCTCCACCCCATAAGCTATCTTCTAGTAATAAATTTCCTTTGTGGTTTTTTGCTAGTAGCTTTGAGAAAGCTAATCCAATACCTGTTCCTACCTGTGATTGGTTATCTACTTGATAAAAAGCTTCAAATATTCGCTCTCTTTTTTCTAGAGGAACACCATTTCCATCATCTGATACGTCTATAATGAGTTGATTTTCTTTTAATGAAAACTTTATTTCAACTTGTTCTTTTGTGAACTTCATAGCATTTCCTAAAAGGTTGTGCATTATTTTATAAATAGAGCTTTTGTCAACTACTGCAAAGACATCCTCATCGGGTAGAATAAGAGAAAAATGAATCTGTTTAGTCTCTGCAAACGATTTGAATTGATCATATAAGTTAGTTAGTAAGTGATTAATATTTTCACTATGCATTTCTAGTTTATATTTGTCCTCCTCAATCTTTTGGAAGTCTAATAACTGATTGACTATGTCGAACAGATATTTTACATTGTTGTTTACGGTTGATAATAAATGATTCGCATTATCATTTTCTTTTAAGGTTGATTGTAGCTTTTCTAAAGGTAAACTTATTAAACTTAGGGGGGTTCTTATTTCATGGACTAAATTGATAAAAAAATTGACTTTTTCACGATGCATCTCTTTTTCCTTAACTCTTTGCATCTCTTCTACTTCTTTTTTCAGCTTTTTATTTGCCCTACTTGTGGCAAATCTAAAAATGAAAAATATAATAGTAATGATTATTAGTATATAGAGTAATATAGCATAAGATGTTTTCCACCAAGGTGGTAGTATAATGATAGTTATTGAAGCTTCGCTTTCATTCCATATATTATCATTGTTAGCTCCTTTTACCTTAAATGTATATTTCCCTGTGGGTAAATTAGAATAGGTAGCATCACCACTTCCAATAATCCAATCATCATCAAATCCTTGAAGTTGATATAGGTATTTGTTGTTGGTAGGGTTTTCATAGCTTAAAGCTGCATATGTAAAGGTTAAATTATTGTTATAGTAAGGCAGAGATGTTTTTTTTGTAGTATGAAATGAAGTTTTTAGTTTACGGGCTGTTTTGTTTTTCTTATTAATCGGATTTAACTTTATGTCTACAATATAAATAGGAGGTATGTATTGGTTGTTTATAAATGAATGAGGAGAAAAAGAGTTAAAACCATTGATTCCACCAAAGTATAATAAGTCGTTTTTTGTTTTTAATGATGAGCTAGTAATAAATTGATTGCTTTGTAACCCATCATCTTTAGTGAATACCTTAACAAAGGTTTTATCTGTAGGGTTTATTTGTATTAGTCCTACATTTGTTGAAAGCCAGAAAAAGCCATTTCTATCTTCTTCAATAGAATAAATCACTTTATTTGATAATTTAATACCTGTAGTTTCGAAGAGAGTAAAATCTTGTAGTTGGTGATCAAAATAACAAAGACCATTACCATCTGTCCCAAACCACATTGTACCATTTTTGTCTTCCTGCATACAAATAACAGAGTTGTTAATGGATGACAAGCTATTCTCTTCGTTAAGATGGGTGTATTCAAGGTAATTGTTTAATTTGATTTTGTAGATTCCTGTGTTTGTAGCTATCCAAATATTTTGATAGCTATCTTCGCAAATAGCTTTAACAGAAACCATAGTACTAATGAAGCTCGGATTCATAAATTGCTTAGTACTACTATTGAATATAGATAACCCCCATGATGTGCCTATAAATATATCCTCTTTACTGTTTTTATAAAGTACTTGAATGTCATTGTTGCATATTGTTTGGGTTTGGTCTCGAGCATGATAATATTCTATTATTTCATTTGTTAGTGTATTAAGCACTTTTAATCCATTCCCCGTAGTTCCAATCCAAAGGTTTGGGTTGTCAAACAAGAGTGTTTTTATATCTAAAGAAAGACTTCGATAGTCTTTTATTGCAGAAAGAGCATTGGTTTGTGTATCTAAAAAAAAGAGCCCTGCTTGAGTCCCAATCCATAGGTTGTGTTTATCATCTTCAGAAAATGCATTAATTACTTTTTCTGAAGCTAGGCCTATATTATATGGTATGTAGGTATTAAATACTTTTGATTGTTTACCTAAATAGTAAATCCCACCTAAATAAGTAGCAATCCAAAATCCATCTTCATTGTCTTTTTTAATATCATTGACTATTTGCCCATTTAAGAAATCCTCATCAATTGAATTATTCATCTTTTTTGGTGAGTTACTCTGTAAATCATAAATAAAGAACCCATTATCAGTACCAATAATTAACTCATTATCAGAGAATATTTCAGCACATTTCATTGATCCAAAGAGTTTGTCAACTTTGTTATAACTCAACGATTTAGTTTCAATGTTGAGAGTACCAATAATACCAGGACCAAGATTAAAAATTATATTTTGATGAATTCTTTTTATGAAGTTGATTTGTATTGGAAGNTTATGTTGGTATAAATCTTCTGGNAAGTAATTGGTCTTAAACTCTCCTTCTGAGTTAAAACAAACTAAGCCATTGTGTTGAGACGAGAGGTATATATCACCTGTGTTGTAATCTTCAAATAAATCCCATATGAAAATAGTATGTATACTGTTCTGAGTTAAACTATCTTTTGTTGGGTCATATATGAATAAACCTTGCCCTAAAGTAGCTATCCAAAAAGTACCTTTTTGAGTTTTTATTATTTTTTTAACTTCACTGCTTATAGTTACTCCATATTTAGTTTTCTTATTAATTAGATGAAAATCATTGTTGATTTTATTAAACTTATAGACTCCTTTATTAGTACCACATAACAATATAGAATCATTAAGTTCAAATATCGTTTTTATGATGTTGTTTCCAATAGTTAAGCTATCTTTTGTTCTGTTTTTATAATATTCAAATCGTTGTGCATCAAATCGGTTTAATCCTCTATTGGTGCCAAACCATAAAAAACCATCGTGATCTTGAAAAGAACACCAAACAGTGCTATGACTTAGACCATCATCGACTTGGTATTTTCGAAAGTTGAATTGTCCGTAAGCTGATAGATGGATTAAGGTAACTAATATAAGAATTATGTATAATCTAGCTTTATGTATCATAGTTTCTCTCTATTGAAAGACGATTATTAATTAATGCCTGAGGGTTTTTTTATTTGGAGTCCTATTGCAATAGGGGGATTAAGTATAGGAAAACCCTGGACATCCCATTCTACCCGTTCAATTCTAGGTGAAGACTCACTGGTGCTATTTATTCCGTTATAATTTCTGGCTCTATACAAGTAGAAAAACTCAGTACCATCAGGTGATGGGAAAAAAACAGGAGAACCTACGGAGCAAACTCCGTTCTTTTCTGAGAGATTAAATACTGGCTCCTTAGATTTGCTCCATGATTTAGGATCTAAAAGATTTGAATTAGAATCAGCAGAAAGCAATCCAGAACAGAAATAAGGTGTCCAACTTCCACTAGCAGCATAATAGATTAATAGTTTATCTTTGTTTTTAGTATAAAAAGAATGGGGTGCTTCATTAACAAAAATCGGATAGGCTGTTCTAGAGCCATCAGGATTAATCCATTGTCTTTCCCATTCATATTCTGGTTTTGAAATTAGAACTCTATTTGTAGATAAGGTCCAAGGATTTTCCATTTTTGCTATATAAATACATTGTGTTTCAATTTCAATCCTTCTTGTTTGCCAACCCGACCAAGTCATATATAGTTCGTTCTGATGTTCAAAAACATGGGGGTGTATAGCCCAGTTTTCTTCTTCATCCGTAATAATCCTTCCTTTCATCGTAAATGTACCATCTAAAGGATTCTCTTCCTCATTTTCTATTACATAAATTTGATGGTTATCGGTGTTTCCGTCATCAGCAGCAAAGTAAATATACCATTTATTAGCTATACGGCAGACTTGAGGTCCCCATAGATGATATCCATACTCTTCTTTATTAGGACGCCAAACAGTTATTGCTTCTGTCTTTTTTAAGTCTGTTATATCTTTTGTTCTTCGTAGTATTATTTTGTCATTTGCACCTGCTGTATAATAGTAATACCCATCATGAAAATAGACCCAAGGTTCTGCATCTAAATCTAATATTGGGTTTGTA
>JGI24708J26588_10001970_pt1 | contig 15893 bp, 11 predicted proteins | sample BioPla1DNA2_FD_26588 | JGI IMG/M metagenome (IMG submission 26588) | reverse complement strand
TTACCCTCCTTAAGACCTCGCTTTTTATATCCTCAATATTATATTCCTTATATTCTTTATATTCCTTATTGTCTCTTTCGCTCTTTTCATTCATTTCGTTCATATTTAAATTCACTCAAAATCGAATAATTTCGAATAATCTCGAATAATTAAAAACCATAAAAATTATATAAATTCAACGTATGTGCTTTCGCAAACGTTTTATATAAACTCGATCTTATCTAGTTTCCCAATCTATAAATTATATGTTATAACTTATATGTTATAACTTATATGTTATGGCCTATATTTTATGATTTATATTATATGGATTATATTTTATAAAACCCGTGTTATGAGAAAACGAGTAATTTTGTAAATAATGTTATTTAGTTTTTATTTTTTAATATATAAAGTGTTATTATGATATCTGTCGATACCAATTTCTTACTTTTAATTTTGATATGGGCGGCTACATTGACTTTTGTAACGCTCGTTTCCGTTCGAATTATTAAAAAGCATCCGAGTTACGGTTTTGCAGCATTGGTTGCATTCTACGTTGTTTATTTAACTGCTTCTCAAGTAATTGCGGCGAGGACGGCCGACTTCGGTTCACTCGATATTTTCGGGCGAACGATTTTTTTAATAGCACCATGTGCTACTATCGTTTATTCTTTCATATCCCAAGTTTTGGATATGATTAATGAAGTTTACGGCAGAAAAAAAGCATTCGGAGCAATCTTAATTTCTTTTATGACGCAAGTGTTGTATGTTGTGTTCATATTCATGACATTTTTAATGAAACCCTCCCCGTTTTTTGAATTCGAGGAAGCTTGGTTTAGTCTTTTTTCATTGTCGGCCGGAATTGTTGTTGCAAGTTGGATTTCATTTCTAATATGCTCTTTCGTTGATGCCTATATGTTTTCGATTATCAAAAATAAATTTAAAGAAAAAGAACAGAATTTCAAAGGAAACCATTTCTTCAATCCGTATATTTGGCTTCGTTCACTCTTAACAGACGCCATAAGCCTTGCGCTCGATACGGTAATTTTTATCGGAATTGCATTTTGGATCTTCGGCGGAATGCCTTTGGATCAAGCTTTAGTATTAATGGTCGGACAAATGATTATAAAAGTTTTCTTCGGAGTACTCGACACACCTTGGTTTGTTTTGTACAAAAAAATGTTAATTGGCCATACAAATACTGAAAAACAAAATTAATTATCAAAAAACTAAATAAACTAATGAAAAAACTAATATAAAAAGTCAAGAAAGTGAAGAATCATGAAGATTCATTTGCTCCGTTTGCTTCATTTGCTTCATTTTCTTGATTGTCAATATATTTTGCAAGTTTTCGAACGGCTTCCGACGTTTCGTATTCGGAAACGCCCCAATGGACCGCAATTCCGGGAAATCCGTTAATGTGGATAATTTTTCCGCAATTTTTCACTTGACAGCATCTTATTACAAACGGCATTTCCGGTTTTGTAAGCTTTGAATTTATCGGGCACAAATCCACAAAATCGTATTTTAATCCCGGAAACTTTTGTTCAAAAATTCTTTTCGACATTTGGCATCCGACGAGAAGGTATCCGTTTTCTTTAATCGTGTCGGTATCTAAGCATTTTCCTACAAGTTCCGATGCGCTGCACGGAAACATCGTATTGTCTCCTTCGTATTGTGTCAAATCTACAACTTTTTCAAAAAATTTTACTTCCAAATCCCCGAAAATATTTGACTCGTTAAGCCTTCTTACGCAATCAATTAACCCCGGCGGATCGGGCGGTCTTATATCGATTACTTGTATGTTTTTTATTTTCGTCAAATCCGGTTTATGGACAAATGTAATATGTTTATCAAATCCTGTAAATACGACGGTGTTTATCGGATTCCCTTTTTTTTGCTGAATTTCGCAAATTTCCGCCGCTTTTTCAATTAGCAAAACTCGATTTTTTATATTGATTCGTTTTTCATAACAGAAAACCTGATCCTCCGTTGCAATAACTTCCACACTTTTTACAGGCCTTAAAAGTTCGGAATCCTTTCCTTCATGAACTACTTTGTAAACGGAATAGCCTTCATCGCCCACTTCTTTTAACAAATATTCTGAAAGAAAATATACAAAATGTTTCTTAGAGTCATCGATTTCATTTAAATGAACGACTCCTATTCTTTTATATTCTGCAGGAAATATCATATTTATAAAGACATATGTTATGAATAAAAAGTTATCTTTCTACATTCTTAAAAAACGTGAAAAACGGCGACCGTTTTTTTGAAAATTAAAAACAAATCCCGTTTTTTAGTGCCGCGCCCACAAAAAAACGGCCTTGGCCGTTTTTTTGTGAAAAGAATAAACCTTTTCTTCCGTTAAATTCTTAAAAAAGAATAAAACGAAAAAACAAAATTGAGCCACCGACACCAAAACCTTACGGGAAAAGAATAAAACGCGGCATCCATTTAAATTCTTAAAAAGAATAAAACGCAGCATCCGTTAAAATTCTTAAAAGTGCCGCGCCCCCAAAAATATTTCCAAGGCCGTTTTTTTGTGAAAAAAGAATAAACGCGGCACCCGTTAAATTCTTAGTGTCAATGATACGCCGTTGCATCCTTTGAATTCTTAGTGTACAATGATACGCCGTTACATCCTTTGAATTCTTAGTGTCAATGATACGCCGTTACATCCTTTAAATTCTTAGTGTCAATGATACGCCGTTGCAGCCTTTAAATTCTCGAAATGAATGAAATGCGGCAACCATTTAAATTCCAAAAAGAATAAAAAGGGGCGCCCTTTAAAATCTTTAAAAACACCGCCGCCTCACAAAAAACGGGGGCAGTCTTTTTTTAAAAAATCAAAAAGCAGGCAGTACATTTTTTTTAATAATAATGAAGCGCCGTAGCCTTTAAATTCTTAAAAAGAAAAAAGAAAAAAGAAAAATTAGAGTTAAAAAAGCGAAAAAAGTAAAAATAGAAAAGATAAAAATATAAAAGCAGAAAAATAAAAAAGATGTAATTTTTATCCAAAAATTAAAGAGGTTGAGAGGTTGTTGAAGAAAGATGTTAATCTTTCTTCAAATTACGGATAATCGTTTTTTCGGATAATCGTTTTTTTGACTCCAAGCTATAATAAGCATCTTAAGTATATAAAACTAATCTATTGTTAAATTATAATTTCGTTTACTATTAATTTGGCTATAATCTGGTTTTTGTTATTTTTAAAATTCGCATTCTTGTGACGCTTTTATTTTTTACGTTTAATTATTTCTTAGTTAGTTTTTGTATATGACGTTTTTGAAAATAAAAAAAATTGATATATTTTGCTATACTTTGAATACGTTTTTTTTTAATATGTTTTCCTTTGGAAAAAGTTGAAAAGTTTTATTCGGAAAGATTAAAATAGATAGATTAAAATAGATAGAAATTATTCCTTATAGAAAATCATTCAAACGATATTTTAGAAATTATAAAAATTATAAAAAATGTGTTTTTTATGTGTGCGGCATTTAAAATGATTAATTCTTCCGAATTGAAAAAAAAGATAGATGAAAACAACGATTTTGTTTTAATAGATGTTAGAAATAATTACGAATGTTTGTCAGGTCATATCCAAGGTGCAATTAATATTCCGCTCGATTCGATAATTTCAAATCCCGAATTGGAAGGAATAAAAAAAGACGATGTTTTGGTTCTTTATTGCAGAAGTGGAATGCGTTCCGCCGCCGCATCGGAAAAACTTGTAAACGCCGGCTACATAAATGTTTATTCAGCAGGCGGCATCGTAAATTGGCCTTACCCGTTATCAACAAAAACGGTTTAATGCTTGTTTAATTTAAATTTTTTATTTTTTTTATTTTTTTTGTATATTTTTTCTTCTGCTTCTAAATTTCGTTTTGTCTCTTTTTCGGTATCTCATTACGCTTTTTGATTCAATCGGTTTTTTTGTGTCTTTCTTTTCTTGTTTTTCTTGTGTTGCCGTTTGAGTTTGTGATTTTTTAGCTTCGTCTAATTCTCTTTTTGTTTTGTGTATATCTGATTTTTTAATTAACACGCCGTCTTTTGCAATGATTTTTCCGAGAACGGTTGACGTTTCGTCTATTTGAACCGCTTTTGCAGTTACGTCTCCTTCGATTCTGCAGTTTTCCGGAATAATTATTTTTTCGCTACAGTTTATAAATCCCGAAATAAATGTGTTTTCCGAAATTTTAACACTTTCTTTTGCTTTTATATTTCCGTAAACTTTGAGTCCCGGGCCCGATGAAAAAGATTTGCAATATATCGATAATTTGCAGTCAACGTTTTCTTCAAAGTTTGCGGTGTCTGAAACAATAATTGCATCTTCCGTAATTTTTGAGCCCTGCGGCACAATTAAAACGTTTTTTAAAATATCGGGATTCGTTTTGTCAATATTTCCGTTTGCGTTTCCGATTCCGCCGACTTTTTTATTTTTATCGTTTCCATCATTATCGTTTTCATCATCTTCAAAAAGTTCTTCCAAAACTTTGTCAATTTCTTCACTCGTTTTTCCAAGTCCTATTAAAGTTCTTATATACAAAAATAAAAACATAATCATGGGAATCGGATTTCTTACAACGAGCCAGCCTTTCGATTCAAATCCGCCGTTCAGTTTCACATCTTTTCCAATATCGAGATCCCCGAATACAACAAGTTTTCCGTCAATTGTTGTATATTCTCCGATATATGCATCGCTTTTCGATGTAACGTTCTTTTTAAAATGACACCATTTATCGGATCTAAAATCGTTTGAACAAGAAACTTCCCCGCTAACCGTTACGCTTTCTCCCGAAACAAAGTCCGAAACAGAAAATCCCGGCAACGACTCGACATAATTTCCCAAAATAACCATGCCGTCGTATTTTATTGTATCTCCGGAAATTATAGAATTGTCCGGTATGTTCAAATTATTCATAATGTTTTCGGGCATTTTAATCATCACTCGAGATTTTAATTATCTAACTATTCATTTATTTATTTGTTTATTTGTTTATTTGTTTATTTGTTTGTTTATTTAATTGTCATTTCTATTATAATAACGATACCTTGACAAATTATTTATTTGATGCATTATTATGTAATGTTTATGACATCTTTAATAGTTCTTTTAATAATTTATATAATTTTAAATATCGCCGCTTTTTTATTATTTGGATTTGACAAACTGAAATCGAAACTCGATTCTTGGCGAACTCCTGAAAAAACTTTAATAGGAATTTCCGCACTGGGTCCGTTTGGCGCATTTGCGGGCATGACGTTTTTCAGACACAAAACAAAAAAGCAACCGTTTCCTATTGTTGTCCCGTTATTTGTTTTGATCCATATCGTCTTGTTCGTTTCCCTTTCTTTCTTGGGTTTGATTTCTTTGGTTTGATAGAGTAAATTGTCTAAACAATTCTTAAATTAATCGAAAATATCTTCGATTCTTTTTTCATAGAGAGGAACCCCGTTTTTTGTAGGCGGTGTTACCCAATCTATAATTTTTTCAATTTTTTCTTCGGAGTCTGCTTCTATTTGTACAGAAACGGAACCCAGAGCTTCAACATCTGCCGGGAAGTTTACCCGTTTTGCGTAAGCCACTTGTTTATTCAAATAAAACTTTACTTTTTTCCGGTCATGCGACAAACCGTCGCTTAATGCGGAATATGCTGTATCGATTATTTCTTCTCTTCTTATATAGCTGTGAAACGCTCTTAACAAATATTGATTTCCGGAAACCGAAATATTTTCTGTAATCGTTTTACTTTTTCCATTTTCATTTTCGATGTTTCTTTTTTTGACTATTTCGTCAACATCGTTTTGAACTGTAATTTCGCAATCAGGAAATCTCGTTTCAAGTTCCTTTAAGTTAAGCGGATTTTTTATTTCATAGTTTTCAATTGCTTCTCTTCTGCCGACTTTATAATTTTGATCTATCATATTTCTAATACATATCGCAACTTTGTAAGGGTTTTCTGTAGGATAAACTTGTGCTTTAAATGTAACTTTTACCGTCAATTTCCCATCTCCTCAAAAAGTTCTCTTATAGTTTCATGAAACTCTTTTAAGTCGGAGCTGTTCGAAATAGTTATGTCTGCCGCATCAATTGCATCGGTCATTCCCCATCCCGATTCAAGATTGTCTCTTTTTTCCAATTCTTTTATTGTATCCATATCGTCGCTTCTTTTTCTTTTCAAAACTCTTTTAAATCTCTCTTCAATAGATGCGTCAATCGCAATAGAAACTAAAACGAAACCGTCACCCAAATGCTCTCTGAAATAGTTGACTTCGTCAATTCCGCGCACGCCGTCAATTACTATTATGTCTGATTTTCCCGAATAGATTTTTTCCTGAATTAAAGGAATGCATCGCTTGGCAATTGCATCCATCCCTTCCTTTTCTCTTAGTTCGTTTGCAATTTTTCCCCCGTCTGAAGGGTCGGCATTTCTTATCGCAACTTCTTTTCTGATTACATCGCCCATCGTAACTACGGGAATTCCCATACATCTTGCAACGTTTGACGCCTCCGTTTTTCCGGACGCGGGCATTCCTACAAATGCAATAATTTTCATCTATTTCCCTACTAATTATTCTGTTTTTATATATTTTTACATAATTTTTACATATTTTTTTATATAATTTTATATATTTTTTTTATATTTGTCTGTTTTTTACGTTTTTGTATATTTTTATACCTTTATTTTCCATCGGAAATAAAGGGGTGTATATACGCGCTTATATAAAATTGGAATATAAAATTGATTTTAATCATCTGTAAACGGAACCAAGTCGCATCCGCCGCATTTTGAGCACATGGTTTGCGATTCGTCAGGATTTAGTCCGTAATTTTCAAATATTTGTTTTTGTTGTTTATACAGTTTTAAAAGCCTTTTTTCATCAGGTCTTTTCATATAGCAATCGTTAATTCTGAGCGGATTTTCGGAAACGGGTCTCAATTCTGTTATAATTCCTTCTTTTGCAAGCAATTCTACAGTTTCCGTAATTTCTTCGTCCGTTTCTCCGAGTCCTATAATTAAATTTGAATATACTTTTCCTTTGCCGAAAACTTTAACTGCTCCTCTTAATTCATTAATTAAATCGTCATAGGAAAGTCCCGGGCATACTTGATTGAATATTTCTTCTGTTGCCGCTTCTACATTATATTTTACTTCCGATACGTTTGCATCTTTTAATATTTTACTGCAACCGTCAAATACGTAAATCGAAACACCTATCGGCACACCGTATTTTAGTAATTCGGGGATTACTTCCAAAACTCTTTCACATTCTTTTTCAGGAGTTTCCGGAACACCGGACGTAATGGAAATAGCTTCAAACGGGCCGAGATTCCATGCGTTTTCAACAATTTTCAATATTTCTTCTTTTGTTTTTGTGCGGCCTTTTCGCAACGGGACGGAACAATATTTACAATTAAACTTGCACCCTTCTGATATATTTATATAAGCCTGTTTCGGACAATGAGCAAGCGGAGTCTCAATGTTTCCTGTCACAACAGTTTTCCCGTTTTCTTCTATTACCCAATTGTCGTTTTCAGGATTTAAAGGTTTAATACGAAACGGCGAATTTTCGTCAATTGTAAGGCATACTCTTTTCCCGTTCGATGAAAAAAAGACGGTTCCCGTGCCGCCGGCACTCGGGCCTGCCGTTGATCTTGTCGTTTTCGGGATATATTTCGGGTCAATTCCGACAGTACCTCTCGCTAAAAGATACGCTTTTTTCTCGAGAGTCATCGGAACAGATTCATTCTTTAAAGACATCTAACCACTTTTTTACTATTCTTTGGAAATATTATAATAGTTTTTGTTACGTTATACAAGTATCTACTTTACAAGTATTTACTTTTAAACGTTTTTAAACAAATAAATATAAGGTTTATATATAAAGTCTGTGTATTTTTTGTCTTAATTTTAATATTTCGAGTGAACATTTATGGATATTTACGATAAAATTATCGATTTGGCAAAAAGAAGAGGTTTTTTGTGGAATTCTTTTGAACTTTACGGCGGTGCCGCCGGTTTCTTTGATTACGGCCCGAACGGTTGCAGCGTAAAGAGAAATATAGAAAATACGTGGCGCGACTACTATATCAGAAAAGAAGGCTATTTTGAAATAGAAGCGCCGACTGTAGGAATTGAAGATGTTTATATTGCATCGGGGCATGTAGGCGGTTTTTCGGATCCGCTTTGTGAATGTGTTGAATGCCATTCCGATTTCAGAGCCGACCATCTGCTTGAAGCGGCAGGTTTTGAAAATGCGGGCGCATTTTCTTTAAAAGAAATCGATGAAAAGATAGAAAAAAACAATATTGTCTGTTCGGAATGCGGAGGAAAGCTTGGGACAGCATACGATTTTAATTTGATGTTTAAAACAAAAATAGGCCCGGGAGGCGGTCGCCAAGGTTATATGAGGCCCGAGACGGCTCAAGGTATGTTTATTGATTTTGACCGCCTTTTAATACACAACCGGGACAAACTTCCGTTTGGAGCATGCCAAATCGGCAAATCTTACAGAAACGAAATATCGCCGCGGCAGGGTGTTTTAAGGCTCCGTGAATTTACGCAAGCCGAATGCGAAATATTTGTAGACCCGGAAGAAAAAACACACCCTGAATTCTCAAAATATGAAAACGTCACGCTTTTACTGTATCCTAGAGATGAGCAAGAAAATGAAGGAAATCCCATTGAAATGACTGTTAAAGAGGCGGTAGACTCGGGAATTATTGCTCATGAATTTTTAGGTTATTATGTAGCTTTGACATACGATTTTCTTACAGAAATCGGAATCGATAAAAGTAAACTCAGGTTCAGACAGCATTTAAGAGATGAAATGGCGCACTACGCGGTTGACTGTTGGGACGCCGAAATTTTAACGGAAAGATTCGGTTGGGTCGAAGCGGTAGGAATTGCCGACAGAACCGATTACGATTTGAAAGCTCACTCCGCCCAAAGCAAAACGGAACTTTCAGTCTATGTTGAATTTCCTGAACCCGTTTTTGAAAAACGGTTTACAGTTAGACCCGATATGGCAAAATTGGGTCCCTTATTTAAAGGAAAAGCAAAACAAATCGGGGATTTATTAAAATACATGTCTGAAAGCGAATTGCTCGAATATGAAAACAAAGAAACTGCCACGTACGATTTAAAAATTGAAAACGAATTATACAAAGTCCCTTCAAATTTGGTTTCGTTTGGCGAAGAAACGATTAAACTAAGCGGCAAAACAATCGTTCCGCACGTAATTGAACCGTCGTACGGAATTGACAGAATAACTTATTGTGTTTTGGAACATGCTTTTTATGAAGAAACTTTGGAATCTTCGGAAACTTCAGAAAGCTCGGAAATTTCAGATACTTCTGAAAAATCGGAGAAAGAATCAGAAGAAGACGAAACAAGAACCGTTCTTCGTTTAAAAAATAAAATCGCTCCGTTTAGTGTGGCAGTTTTGCCTTTAATCGGAAAACCCGAATTACTCAAAATCTCAAAACAAATATTTGAATCACTCGTCGATTCCGGACTCAACGTTTATTACGACGACACAGGAACTATCGGAAAAAGATACAGACGAAACGACGAAATCGGAATTCCATATTCCGTTACAATAGATTTTGAAACAATAGACGAAAATACGGTAACGATAAGAGACAGAGATTCAATGAAACAAATAAGAGCGGGTGCTCAAACTCTGCCCGAAAAAATAAAAGAAATGATTAAAACGGAATATAAAATAGAATAATAAAAACGGAATATAAAATAAATTCTAAAAAATAATAGTTCATAAACAACATTTTATAAAATGGATTTCGGAGAAATCCATTTTATCAATTGTTTTTAGGTCCATTAGTTATTATTTCTTTTTTAATTATTCTTTCTTTTTAACTCTTTCTCCTTTTTATCAGATATACGGCAACAAGAGAGCCTGTTATTCCGGCTAAGGCAGAGTATCCGGGCAATTTTGTTCCTGAAGATTTGTTGTCATCTTCGTCTTTTTTGTCTCTGGTTTCTGTTTCATTTACAACGTTTTTTTCTATATCGGTTGTAGGTTCCGGTTCAGGTTTCGGTAATTTTATTCTTCTGACTATTTTTTGTACTACAGAATTTTTATCGGTCGTTCCTGCAACGATTCCGGTGGATGTCAAATATGAATCGTTTCTTATGACTACTATTTCCGATGCGTTTTCTCCGGTTGAAATTTTGTCGTCTGTTTGTGAGAAATTAGCTCCTCTTGTGTTGTTTATGTGGTTTTTTCCGTGACTCTTAACGTATCCGTTTTTTGTATAAACGTCTAAATTGCTCTTGTCTTCATTATTTATAATGACACATTCTTTTAATTCTGCTTTAGTTCCGTCTCCAACGAATATTCCGCCGCCACCGTTTTCAGCACCGCTTCTCCCTTCTGCTTTGTTATCTATAATTACGGTTTCTTCCATATACAAATTTCCGTCAGGGTAAATTGCGATAGCTCCTCCCGTTTCTTTTGCACGGTTTTTGTAGTATACGGATTTTTCCAAAAGCGCTTTTCCGCTCACATAAACCGCTCCTCCGTATCTGGCATAATTTTCTCCGAAGCTTGAGTCTTTAATATTTACAAAACACCCTTTGTCACAAAATACGGCACCGCCGTTTCCGGCTCCGAACGCATAGTCTTTTTCAAGCCTTGCTTCATTTTTCTCAAAAACAGATTCTTTTATTTCTATTTTGCAGTTTTTTTCGCAACAAATCGCTCCTCCAAATGGGGTTTCGTCTTTTCCTGCAATTGCTTTATTTTCTCTGAAATAACAATTCGAAAATGAACAATTTCCGATTGTATAAACCGCTCCTCCTCTTACAGCATTATTTTTTTCAAACGTTGATTTTTTAAATTCGACCTCGGCTTTCTCGTCGACAAAAACAGATCCCGCTCTATCGGCTGTTCCTATTATTTCTGAAAAATAACTGTTTTCAAAATCGGCGTCACCGCTTTTTATGTATGCGGAAGGCGCCGTTTTTGCTGTGTTTCTTTCAAATACGGAATTTTCAATTTCAATTTCAGAATTTTCAGAGTAAAGTGCTCCCGCATTTATGTCCATTCTGTCTCCTTCGATGAAATTCCATCCAATGTAGCAGTTTTTAATTTCGACCTCGGAATTCAATATATATACGGCAGGTCCCAACGGACTTCTGTTTCTCGTAAACTCGCAATTTTTAACTTCTCCTGAAGCATTTTCAAAGCTTAAAGCGCCTCCGGGTTTGTCATAAACGGTAGCTCCTTGAAACTTTATTGAATCTAAAGTAACGTCGGAGTCGCGAACTTTCAAAAGTCTCATCTCAGGCGTAATCGATGAAGTATTTCTTTTTATTATCGTCTTTCCTGTATTCGATTTTATCGTGATGTCTTTCTTTATTTCGATTTCTCCTCTGTTTAGGGAAATTTCTGATACATTAAGAATTATAGTGTCTCCGTCATTTGAATTTTCAACAGCTTGCCTAAGCGTTATGTTTGATTGGTTGGTAACAGATTCTTTCGGGTCGGAATCTCCTTCGTAGTTTACAATCCATTCTTTTCCGTAAACAGAGCCTGCCGCAGCTATTATTATAAATGCGGCAAGAACTGTTATAATAAATATTTTCATATTTTTTCTGCCATTTATTTTCACATAAATCCCTTACGGTCTCTATACAGTTTTAAAATTTAGTAAATAGATAATTTTTATAAAAAAATAATATATCATATTTTGTTTTCATAATATTAATTTCTTACTATAACATAATATCATAATAACCGAAAAGTTTAAATACTATGTATACTAACTAAAGGTTAGTCTAATTTGTGAATTAGACGGATTAATGACGGAGGTGATTTAATTCAGGAAATTGATGCGTCATATATGCTCGATTTATTAGGAAACGAGAATCGTCGAAGGATTATCGAACTTCTTTCGGACAGACCTTGTTATGTCACAGAAATTTCCGAATCTCTCGGTATTGCGCCCAAAGCTGTAATCGATCATTTGAATTTGCTTGAAGAAGCGGGCGTTGTCAGTTCGTCATTTGCAAAAGGTAAGCGGAAATATTACAATATAATTTACGGGATGCATCTCGAAATTGCAATATCTCCTTACACATACAAAGTTGATATAAGTAAAATTGAAAACGTCTTTGAAAAACCGTTTGAACGGTCCGACAAAATTCTGTCCGACAGAAATCAGGAGGAAATGTGTGAAACAGAACATATTAACAGAATGAAATTGATTTGCGAAGATCTCGAAATAATAAAACAGGACCAATTACAATTAGTACGACTGCAAAAAGATTTGTGTTCCAAAACCGATTACCTAATACACGAATTTTTAAAATCGGCTGTGAGCATAACAGATGATGATTTGGAAACGGACGTTTTGTTTCGAATTTTAAAAGATCATCTAAGCGATACAATGCTTTGTGACAGAACAGGCGAAGACATTGAATCGATTAACAAAATACTTGGAAAATTTGAAGAGAAAGGAATTTTAGATAATTATCAAAACAGTAAAAACAAATTTTGGCACATAAAAAAATCAACAAACTATAATTAAAAAATCAAATTAAGTTAAATTAAAGTCAATAAAATTAAAATTTAAATTAAATTAAAAGGTGATATATATGAATACAGAATCCGCAACAGTTTATATTGGAAGATCATATGGTATCAATGTAGAAGACGGTGTTGCAAAATTGCATCCTGAAATGATGAACTATTTAGGGATTAAAACAGGTGACACAATAGAAATACAAGGTGAAAAAACCGGTTACGCACGTGTAAAACCGATGGATATTCAAGATATGCAATTTTCATCATCGGATACTTTTGACAGTTTTTTTGACAACTTCTTTACAACGAGAGGTTTTTCTCAAAATCAAAACCGTCCAAACACCAGGTATAACATTCTTGTAAATTCCAATTTAAGAGATGCAATTGGGGCGTACATAGGTCAAGGCGTCACTATTAAGAAAGTGGATGCAAAACCTGCAAAAACAGTCAGGTTAACTGCGAAAGTTCCGATCAGAATTACAGTTCCTCTTGATTCTTTTGAACAGATTTTAAAAGAACGCTTTTTTGGGTCTGTAGTTAATTCCGGGTCGGTTTTAAATTACTCTCTTTCAAGAGGTTTTTCAAAAGCTTTCTCCATTCCGTTTTTAATCTCAAAGACGGACTCAACGGGTCCTTTGATTATTAATAATGAAACGAAACTGGTACTTGAGCGGGAAAATATTGAAGTAGTTTCGGAAAGCGCTGACGGAAGACACAGTCCTTCCGAAGTTTCATCAGGTGACGATAAAAGCGGTTCGGATATTATAAGATATGAAGATATAGGCGGCCTTAACAGAGAATTGGATGAAATTCGTGAAGTTGTAGAGTTGCCTTTAACTCACCCTGAGCTTTTTGAAAAAGTCGGTGTCGAGCCGCCGAAAGGAATTTTGCTGTACGGTCCTCCGGGAACCGGTAAAACGCTTATTGCAAAGGCAATTGCAAACGAAACTAAGTCAAAATTCATACCGATCAGCGGGCCTGAAATCGTTTCAAAATATTACGGTGAAAGTGAACAACAGCTTCGCGAAAAATTCGAAGAAGCTGAAAGGGACGCGCCCGCAATCATTTTCATTGACGAAATCGACTCAATCGCTCCTAAAAGAAGCGAAACTCAAGGTGAAACGGAACGACGTATTGTCGCTCAGCTTTTGACTTTGATGGACGGAATGAAATCAAGAGGCAGAGTCGTTGTAATTGCAACAACCAACCGCCCCGATTCAATCGATGAAGCGCTAAGAAGAGGCGGCAGATTTGACAGAGAAATCGAAATCGGCGTTCCTGATAAAGAAGGAAGACTCCAAATTCTAAAAATCCACACAAAAAACATGCCTTTGGCACTTGAAGAATCCGGCACAGGAAATCCGGAATTATCAGAAACATCGAAATCATCGGAAACATCAGAAACCGAAAATTTCGAAAATTCCGGCGGTTCCGAAAAGTTTGAAGATTCTGAAAAATCGGCAACGTCCGGCGATTCCGGAAAGTCTGTGGATTCTGAGAAGTCTGACGACTCTGAAAATTCCGGCGATTCTGAAAACTCTAAAGTGTCCGAAAAACCGGAAATTACGATCTCCGACATTGAAGACAGAATGAATATTCACAAATCCGATGCGGTCGATTTGGATTTACTGGCTGAAAAGACACACGGATTTGTAGGATCCGATCTGTCTTCTTTGTGTAAAGAGGCCGCAATGAATTCGATTAGGAGATTAATTCCTGTAATCGGAAAAGATTCGGCTCCGATTCCTGAAGAGGTTGTAAACAAATTAAAAGTCACAAGAGAAGACTTTGAAAAGGCGTTTGAAAACATGGAACCGTCCGCAATGCGTGAAGCGTATGTTGAAGTTCCCAATGTCAAATGGTCCGATGTCGGCGGTCTTGGAAGTGAGAAACAAGAGCTTATTGAAGCGGTCGAATGGCCTTTAAAGTATCCCGATGCGTTTCGTGCAATCGGTATTACTCCTCCGAAAGGAATATTGTTGTACGGTCCTCCGGGAACCGGTAAAACACTTTTGGCAAAAGCCGTTGCATCTGAAAGCGGTGCAAACTTTATAAGCATAAAAGGTCCTGAACTTTTCAACAAATATGTAGGTGAAACCGAGAAAAACATTCGTGCAGTATTCAAACGTGCGAAACAAGCGGCACCAACAGTTATATTCTTCGACGAAATCGATGCGATTGCATCGGTTAGAACAGGAAGTTCAACAAATCCTGTCCAAGAAAATGCTGTAAGTCAGATATTAACAGAACTTGACGGAGTCGAAGAGTTGAAAAACGTAGTCGTAATTGCGTCTACAAACAGGCCCGATATTATAGACCCTGCTCTTTTGAGACCTGGAAGATTTGACAGGCTTGTTTATGTAAAACCGCCTACAAAAGAAGGCAGAATAGAAATATTCAAAGTACATCTCAAAGACAAAAAGCTCTCTTCAAACGTCAACATTGAAAAATTGGCAGAAGAAACCGAAGGATATGTCGGTGCGGACATCGAAGCAATTTGTAAAGAAGCCGCAATGCTTGCAATGCGAGATCTTATAAAACCAGGTTCCTCAAGAGAAGACGTATACGAAAATGTCAAATACGTTTTGCTCACAAACGACCACTTCAAAAGAGCTCTCAAGAAAGTAAAACCAACATCGTCAAGGTCTTCAATGAATCCTTACGCAAATGCGTCCGAACTCTTCGCAAAAGGACACGGCCAGGAAGAAATGAATGAAAGCGACGATTATAAAAACTATGTCTGAAAAAAGAAACAGGCTCCGACGGAGCCTGTTTTTAAAATCGGGCTTTGCCCGATTTTAAAAACAGAAACCCAAAAGAACCATTTTAAAAAATAAAAAAACCCTAAAAAACATTTTAAAAAATAAAAAAGCCAAAAAAACAATTTTTAAAAATAAGAAAATTCCAAAATAAGAATTTTTAAAAATAAAAAATTCCCAAAGAAACAATTTTAAAAAATAAAAAATTCCCAAAGAAACAATTTTAAAAAATAAAAAATTCCCAAAGAAACAATTTTAAAAAATAAAAAATTCCAGAGAAACAAATTAAAAAAATTAAGAAAAACCCTAAAAAACATTTTTAAAAAATAAAAAAATCCCAAAAAACAATTTTTAAAAAATTTAGGAAATCTAAAAAAACAATTTTAAAAAATAAAAAAGTCAAAAAAACAATTTTTAAAATAAAAAAACTCAAAAAAACATTTTTAAAAAAATAAAAAAACCCAAAAAAACATAAAAAAAAATAAAAAAATCCCAAAAAAACATAAAAAAAATAAAAAACCCCAAAAAAACATAAAAAAAATAAAAAATCCCAAAAAAACATTTTTAAAAATCAGCACAAAATTTATGTGCAAAGTT
>JGI24708J26588_10001967_pt1 | contig 15894 bp, 13 predicted proteins | sample BioPla1DNA2_FD_26588 | JGI IMG/M metagenome (IMG submission 26588) | reverse complement strand
ATGATTCCAACTTCATCTGTTGTAAGGCGAACTAATGCCCCTAATGGATATAGTGTAATAGTACTAATGAATGTATCAACAATCTTTGGATCGAAAAATATATTACTTCCACAATAGAGATATTCCATAGATTCATACGGTTGCATATGTTCAAAGTGTATATGGTGACTTACCATACTACATACGTTAACAATACGAGCACCTAATGCAATTGCTTCCCCTTTGAGTTGTTTTGGATATCCTGTACCATCCCAGTTCTCATGATGCTGTAAAATAATTTCAGCGATTGATCTTGAAATATTCTGCTGTAGTGAGAAATAATATCCATAGGAAGGGTGTTCTTTCCATAAAAGTTCCTCCTGGGGTTTTCATATGTTATTACCATGCTTGCTGTACAAAACGATCCAATTATATACTATGGTGGTTAATATTATAGTTCTATAGTACTACTTTTTTTGTTTTTTTTCAATAGCAGTTTAACATAAACAGACTACTGATAACTTAACTGTTCAACTGCTAAGTAGCTTGCAACAGCCCCTCTAAATTCACATAAAAATACAGCTCGCCCGATTAGGTGAGCTGTATTACTCCAATTAGTTAGATACTTGATTACATGGATAGGGTAGCTTGGACCAATCCGTTATGATCCAGTTTAGAAAGCTCCTTAACCTTATCCATATTAAGTCCGGCGGNTTTGCTAAAGCGTTCCCCATATTCAGGATCGGCCAGATAACAGTGAACTGCATGGCGATACTTAATATTTTCAGTAACAGAAGCCATATCAGTAACTGTATTTTCTATTAAAATTTGCTTCTTGTCTTCTGTCATAATACGCCACAAATNACCACCGGCACGGAAGCAATCGTCTGTTGGATCATCCTTCGGATCGTAGCGGTACATTGCACCTTCTAAATCCAGGGGTGGCTCCATAACTTCGGGTTGTGCAGTCCAGACACCATAGCTGTTCGGTGTGTAGGCTGGTGCACTGCCATAGTTACCATCTACCCGCATTGCACCGTCGCGGTGATATGCATTTACCTCTACCTTAGCACGGTTCACCGGTATTAAGTTGTGGTTGACTCCAAGTCGGTAACGCTGTGCATCACCGTAAGCAAACAGTCTTCCCTGTAAAAAGCGATCAGGACTGAAGCCAATACCTGGCACCACATGTGCAGGTGTAAAAGCGGCCTGCTCAACTTCGGCAAAATAATTCTCTGGGTTGCGATTCAGCTCTAGAACTCCTACCTCAATAAGAGGATACTCTGAGTGACGCCAGATTTTNGTAATATCAAATGGATTCTCATAATGATTTTTTGCTTGTTCCTCAGTCATAATTTGTACATACATAGTCCATTTAGGGAAATCTCCGCGCTCAATTGCCTCGTAGAGATCCTTACCGTGGTACTCTCGGTCCATTCCATTAATCTTTGCAGCTTCCTCATTTGATAGATTCTTTATGCCCTGCTGAGTCTTGAAATGGAATTTGCACCAAACACGTTCATTTTCCGAGTTGTAGAAAGAGAATGTGTGCTCTCCGAAGAAGTGCATGTTTCGGAAAGAAGCGGGGATGCCNCGATCGCTCATGACAATGGTTATCTGATGGAAGCATTCAGGTAATAGCGTCCAGAAATCCCAGTTGTTCTGTGCTGAGCGTCGGCCAGTACGAGGGTCACGTTTTACAGCGCGGTTCAAGTCGGAAAAGTTATGTACATCACGAATAAAGAAAGTGGGAGTATTGTTTCCGACTAGATCCCAGTTGCCTTCTTCAGTATAAAACTTGACAGCAACACCACGGATATCACGTTCACAATCGGCCGCACCGCGTTCGCCTGCTACTGTAGAAAAACGAATAAACAATTCTGTCTCTGCACCAGGCTGAAGGACCTTTGCCTTAGTATACTTTGAAATGTCATGGGTTACAGTGAGCTTACCGTAAGCCCCCCATCCTTTGGCGTGCATTCGACGTTCAGGTATGACCTCGCGGTTGAAATGTGCCATTTTTTCCATCAGCCATACGTCCTGCATAACAACAGGACCACGCGGTCCAGCAGTAATGGCATTTTCGTTGTCGGCTACCGGTGCACCGACCTCGTTGGTGAGTTTTTTGTGTTCGTTCATGATAATGCTCCTTTCGTATTTTATTAAAATTCCTTGGAGATATTTTCATTTTATCTTAGGCTTTTTTCTGCTGTTGGATTTAGCCATAAAAAGGATGTGACTTGTAACAGCGGCACCGACAAGGATAAGAAGTATTATTATCCAAAGGGTTCGAATAATTGCTATAGAAATAATCAGCATTCCCCATAAGCCAATCATACTATGGCAAACAGCTTTACGCGAAAGACCCGTTCTATGTTCGTAATTTTCGATATGCTCTCTGAAAAATGGTATTTTCAAAATATGTGCCTTAATATGAGGCGCTGAGGAGAAACAAGTGACAGATAGCAAAACAAAAGGAGTTGTCGGCAATAAGGGCAATATTAATCCAATTGCACCCAACCCTAGAAATACATATCCTAGTGCTATGAGTAACATTGTTTTCAGTTGTATATCATCACCTCCCATAGCGTTAAGAAGCAGCAGTTTCATTCATATTTTACAACTTTTTATGTTTACTGTAATTATATCCTTTACTTCGACATCTTACAACTTAGATTTTCAAAATTTTTATATAGGTATATGCAACCTGGGTCTATATAAATATAGTAGACACTTCTTTCCTTTTCTAATTTTTATAATATTAGGAAATCGTGTCTACTATATTATACTAACATCAAACTGTTTAAACTCTTTGCTGCCTCCTACAACCGCTAACCTTCCATTGTTAAATGCTTCAAGCACTTCATTGTTCATAAAGCTTGTTCAAAATCAATCTCCTCAAAAATCAAAATGTCTGGTATATAGCCTCTTTTTATATAAAACATAAGGGTAGCTGGTAGCTTTAATCATAAAAAAATGACAATCAAAAAAAGCCCCTCAATTGATTGTCATTAATTTTTTTTAACAACACTGGATTTTAATAACATAGCTCCAAAGCCATCTATTTTACAATCAATATCATGGATACCATCACTTGGTTCATGAATCAATCTTATGTTCTTCACTGTTGTACCTCTTTTAATAGATGAACCACCTTTTAATTTTAGATCTTTAATCACCGTAACAGTATCACCATCATTTAAGATATTGCCATTGGCATCTTTTATAATGTTTGCATCTTCTTTATTTTCAGCTACAGCATTAGGATTCCATTCATGAAAGCATTCCGGACAAATCAAGAAATTGGCATCTTCATAAGTATATTCAGAATTACACATTGGACAATTTGGTAACTTACCCATCCTCAACACCTCCGTTCATATTATAAGTTTTGTTCCGTCTATAATATTAACATATCCCTGAGATTATAGCAAAAATTCGGATATCAATCGAAAAACTAATATTAACAAGATCTTGAGAATTCCCTCCAATTATTAGACCTTCAAAACGTTTCTCTAATTCAGCTTTTATCGGCTTTTTCAAATATAACGATAGCTCCACCAAGCATAGTTTTTACATTATATTTTTTTGCTATAGGTTGGTATAGAAACCACCAGTACATGGCAATATGTAAATGGGTTAATGATTAGAAAAATCACGTATAATACATTCCACTGTTTTTGACTGTGGCTGTGCCCAGAACCATATATGCAGCTGGATTTCCTTTTCAACCATTTCCGGTAAACGCATCAACTTTTTTATAAATATAACCTCTATTTATTTGGTTTATAATTCCTTTCTGACGTATTTTTAGTATTTATAACTATTAAAACAATGAAATTTTTCCTAGTCTTGCCTTCCGTTCTAGCTTTATCTCAATATTTAACTAAAACTTTCCTACTTATTCAAGTATAATCCACAACAGTTCTTTAGTCTCAGGATAAAAGATAAGGTTCCCACCAATCGGTTATACATACCGAAAGTCTGGAAACCCTATTATAACTCTTTCCTGTAAAAGAATATTATGTTTATAGCGTACGGTATTTGTTTATTGTTTCATCACTCCAGATATGAGCTTCTATATATCTTTCTGGACCAAATTTACCATCGTTATTCCAATCTTGTGGTAAACCATACTTTTTCATAATTATCAATATTTCATCATATGTATATAGCTTTCTACGGTATTCTTTCCAATCATCATCTCTTGGCCAAGGGCTGAATGTTGGATGAGAATCGCCGTATGTAAAAGAAACTGTGTTTAAGTCAAATTCTTCGATAGGAATCTTTATATAAGCGCTGTCTTCAAACCAAGTACTTAGCCATGAACTCTTCTCAACTATCATATAATGTGGTACATGTCTAGTTATAATTCCACCTTTTTTCAGAAATTCTTTTCTTATGATATCTTCATACATATGTCTTCTAAACATATATTCTGCATCACGCTGTGAACTCTGTGTAGTCGGTTTTTCTTCCTTGATTTTGTTAAGAATATTATTTGCCTGCTCCATTGACAGTTCTGATAAATTCATAAAAGGACCAGTCTTTTTATCAAAATAATGATATAAAAACATATTCAATCACCTCTGTAGTATATAATTTATTTCCATTGCTTGAATTCAAGTCACTTTTTTTGATGACCAAAATACATATACTATCCAAAGTAATTTATGGGCATAAAAAATATATCAATTATAGTTTCCTTGCCTTTATAACAAAGGTTACTGGAAACATCTTTGCGTTTATTATTTCATACTTTTCCCTTTTAGACAATAAAAAACAAAAGCTTAGCTGGAATCTTCGATATTTTTCGTTAGTTGACTGGTGAGGCTGTTAATCAATTAAATTATCGATATCAGGATATTCATTAAGTATTTTTTCATTTGCTATTTCCAACTGTTTATAGATTGTATTTCAATTTATCTTTTCTTCCGCGTCAAGATTATTCCGACAATCCCCCCAACAATGATAATAGGTGCTACCCTGAAAAATAACCATTCAAACGCATGATAAGTTACTCCAACTACTGTAGTTTCAGGATCACTATAGTTCCATCCTAAGTAAGGGCTGCCTGATGCAATTAATGCTGTAGCAATTATTATTATGACAGCACACAGCGCAATAAAAAGCCATTGCATTACTTTTCTTCTAGATTCCTTTCTTTGAGCTAATTGTAGATTAATAACCTCAAGTTTTTCAGAAATAGCCTTTAAGTCATCAGGCTTCTGTTCTACAATATTTTCTCCAAGCAAAACACTAACTGGCGTATCGAGTACCTCTGACATAGTAATTAACAAATCCGAATCCGGAACCGACAATCCCTGCTCCCATTTAGAAATTGTCTGCCTTACCACATTCAGTTTGACGGCAAGTTCTTCCTGAGAAAGTCCTTTTGATTTTCTGATTGTTTTTATGTTTTCATTTAACACTAGAAAAACTCCTTTCTATAATAAACACGAATATATATGGTTTTGGAAGAGGACTAAAATGCAATAACCTCCTCTCTTAAAATTGTTACTGCAATTGTATCCATTACTTCCCGTTGCCACAAGCAACGCATATTAACATACCTTTATTAGAGAAAACCACTGATAATAAATTAATCCGTGATTGAGTGAAAGACAAACAATCTACAACTCTATAGTATTAATGCTCAAAAAATATGGATTTTACATTAACTGCTACATAAATAATTCTAATTATAATTGTATGTCAGACCACGTATTAAATCAATTAAAACTAACCTTTAAGAAAACTTCAAATGGATAGGCTATACTAAATAGGACAGTTTTTCCCGCTCTTATATCTAACCAGGTAGAACCTGCAAAATCAAAGCTGTCCTTTGGAATATCATACTGGTCAAAAGAGAGTTCACCGTCTTTCCAAAAACCATCTGCATCTATCCTAATCCATCTGCCTTGTTTCTCATTATAATATTCAGTAATCCAGTGGTCTAAGCTTACTCCTTCTTGAATATAAGGCGCATAGCCTGCTCTGCAGCGTGCAGCATAGCCTTTCGTTTTTAAAATTGCATTCATTGATACAGCCGTCAGAAATACATCGTCTTCGCATCTCATTCGATACCACGGATACCTATCCATATCTCCATACCTTAAGTCTGCATTTGCATTGGTATTTCCTTCACGAAGTGTAACCCTATGTATAATTTGTCCACACACCAAATTCCCAAGCTCTGCTATATCATCAGGAAGTTGTTTAAAGTATTCTTCATATGGTCCTGCATNTGTAAATCTGCTGGCTTCTTTGTAGTGATTTAANAATTTTTCGTTCATTTTAAATCCTCCTNGTCTTGTNTANTATAAGCCAATTTTAGCCTTGATCTGGAGGATTTGCCTGTCATTTCATATTCAGTTTTGTCAGGTTTACAGCCGACATTGGACATTTTCATGTTTTTCCTGATTCTGCTGTAAATCCCAAAATGTTCTTATGCCAAGNACTTCAGAAACTGTTAATCTTGGTTCCCATTTTAAAATGTCATTATCTAAATCCACCCTCCAAAGTTTCTTCAGTTTCAACCCCGTAGATGAGTAAAAATTTTATTCAATTCANTATAGTTCATAAGAGTCTACTTTCCTAAGATTACGATTAATTCTAATACATCAACTCCACTGCCTTTATCGACTCCTGCTCCACCTTGCAATTATGGTCAAGCATAAACTGGAGTACATCTGCATATGCCGCAAGCTTAGTATTCCTCTTTCCCCCAATCACCTTTACATCAGATGCAGTCAACTCTTTATAAAGTCCAGCTTGATAAAATTTCTCAAGCGTTGCCACATCCATCATAAGTGGTGCAAATGGAATACCTGTCTTTTCCTTCAGATTCTCTAATATCAGAAATCCATAAACATCCAAATCTCCCTTGTGGAAGTATGCACTGTTTTTATTATCCACATATATCTTTTCAAGAAGAATCTGCTTTGAATGATTATGATATCCACCAAGATAAATATGTACCGAGTCACCTTCGTCTGAATCATGATACGTCGTAAGATTTTCAACAGTAATCACCTTACTTGCCTTTACTGTTATCTTCTTAATCTTTTCAAGTGATGCATTTGATAATGCAATTCCATCAGGCATCTCGACCACATTAATCACTGATGAATCAAGCTGTATAACAACATTTCCTTTTATCAGCACATATGTAGGATTTTCATATAAATTATAAAATCCCAATATACTATCTTTTTCTACAACTTCATCGGTATAATCAAATAAAATTGATTCAACCGTACTTCTAAATTCCTTTTGAAATCTTTTAGAGTCCTTAAATAACGCTGTTGAAAGATTACGGATATATGTTTCTGTATTAAGCTTTAATATTACCTGTAAAACAAGAATGATTTCCTCTACACGCTTGCTATCATATTTCAAATCATATGGTAGCTTTTTATACTCTACTAAACAATTCAGCCAATCATTTATGACTGCCTGTAATAAAGCCCATTCGCAATTCTGATACTGAACTAATATTTTTTTTACTTTTTCGCATTGCTCAGGAATACTTATTCTTTTCAATTTCTTGTAACATTTCAGAACACTGGCAACATTTAACTTTACCTTCGAATATTGACCAGCACTATTTTTCTCAGCAATGATAAATCCGTCTATACAAAGTTTTTCTATTACAAAATTAATATCTTTATAGGCATCATGATTATAGCGATCTGCATATGCAGGATAGACTTTCTTGACTTCAAGCTGAATGGCACGCAAAGAGGAAGCATCCTTATCAAATGCCCCTCTTCTTTCATACATATCTAATAATCGATTTAATATGTCTTTTCCGTAATCCATTCAATTCTATCCTTTCAAACTCTCACAATTATCCAACAATTCCTATACTCTTTCAAATACACCAATAGCATTTCTATTACCCGATTTCACAATTGAGTATGTAATATCACAATATGGCAAAATCGATGTAGCCTTTTCTGCCGTAGCAATGAGCACTAACTGAAGATTTAATTTTTTAAACATATTCATCATCGGCTCAATTCGGTCGCTTGTCATATTATTAAAAGCTTCATCAAGTAGGATAAGTCTCATACAACCGTCTGGATTCTGCTCATATATCTGTAGTAGTGATGCGCAAATGGCAACATAGAATGGTGCCTGATTCTCTCCACCACTGCCTTCACCACTTACCTTAGAAAGCGGAACCTCAATTTCAGTAACGGAATTTTTAACAATAATGTCGTAATCCAGATATGTTCTATAATCCACATACATACCCATGTTCTTTGCACCAGACCTTTGTCCGGTCAGATTCTCCTTTGCGTGTTCCTCCACATCCATCATGATTCGGCTCATAAAGTCTTCAATCTGACTTTCAAACACTTCTGATTTATTAGCCTCTGCCAGGAATGACATAATCTCATTATCCTGGTCTATCTGCTGATTATCTTTATCCATAATAATGTCATAGAAAATACCAAGTTCTTTATCCTTACTCTTATCAATTCCGAAGTGATAACTCTCTTCGCCATATTCCAAGTTTTCCATAACACGATTAATCTGCTTAAATTGCTGTCTTGCGCGAAGGATATCGTCCTTCATTCTAAACAGTACTTCCTTGCGGAATCTATCCTTACAACGAATCTGAGCCTGTGCTAACTTTTTCTTATGACGCTCCAGTTCAATATTCTGCAACGACAGATATTCCTGCTGATATCTACTTGCACCTTCGATTCCTTCAGGATAATCACAAGTATAGGTAGCAGTATATTTTTGCTGCAACGGAATCAGTTGCTGATTCATATAGTTATTAAAAGCTATGCTATCTTGAGAGGCACGATTTCCAAAGTTATATGCTATAGATGATGCTTTCTTTGTCTTTCTCTCGTCCCTATACTTCTTTTCTACTTCGCTTGCATGCTCTGGATATTCTCTAATGATATTTTCATAATCCATTTGCATCCCACTAACAGTTGCTTCGAGTTCAGCAATTACTTTTTTTGCCTGCGTTACACTTGCCTCAAGGTACTGCCTGTTTGCTTTAATATCGGTTATTTCATCTTGAATATCAGCAACATTCTTTTCACATTCACTAACACGATCATACATTGCAAGTAAAATAGGATTCTTCTTAAATTCTTCAATCTGCTTTTTAATCTCATCGATTCTTATACCCAGCGCTTTGGCCTGACACTTAGAATCAATGTATTTTTCTAATAGTGCGAAATTATTACCTGCTGTGAATTTGTTGTAATCACCATAAACTGCATCAAAAGCTTTCTTATTAGCATCCAATTCACCCAATAGCTTTTGAACACTAATAAGTTCCTTCTTGGCATTGCTTAGTTGCTTTGCAATAGCATCAACACCGATAAAATGTTCCTTCTTAGCCATTCTCTGCAAACAGAAATTTTGGAATCGCAAACGATCTTTTGTTACACTCTTTCCATATTGCTCAAGGGTATCTGCACTTTCACAGCACAAAACATCTCGCATAACAAATCTTGCATATCGCTTCGCATAAATATTCTCTGACTCAACCTTATCTCCAAGATAGGCTAAACTCTCACCGACATATTCGATATCTCCTATCTTTCGTGTATCAATAAGTCCAATACCTTTAACTTTATCTCCCAAGGAAATAAATACCTTCTTTGCAATAAGATAGTTTTCAGGGGCAACAATAATATTAAATCTCTGTGTATTCAGATAACTCTCTACTGAATCCTGCCAGCTATCATCAGTCATATAAAGAAGCTCACATAAAAGCTTTGCATCTGCTTTCTTACTCTGCTCCCCTAATTCTTCGTTGATCTTATCTCTAACAAAAGTCGCCTCACTTGGATAACACATTACACCTGCTTCAAGACTTTTGACTTTTTCCTCAAGTGCTTTAGCCTGCTTTGAAAGATCATAAATTTCCGTTCTAATTTTGGCATCATGATTCTTTATCAACTCTTCTAGATTTCCAAGAATTACTGATACCTTTTTAATTTCAGCAATACGCTCTTCAACAGGAACATTTGATGTATCATCACTTATTGTCCAATCACAAGAAAATCCAATTCCATTCAATCTCTTCTTAAGTGATGACAGCTTTTCTAGGACATCTGTAAATGCAGCGGCCTCACCTTTAAGTCGCTCATAGTCTTTTTCATTGTCCTTATTCTCTACTTCTAGTGAAAGCATCTTTTTGTTTTCTGTATTATCCTCGGCTGCTCTTTTTGCTTCGTATAACAAATCAGATGCTTTTATTTCCTTCTCAGATAATTCGGTTAGTTTATCTGTTAATACACTAATGCTGGCTGTCCATTCAGATATGAGTTGCTTCTTTTCCTGCTGTTCTTCCACATTGCCCTGATATTTTGCATATGCAACAAGGATTTCATTTACTTTTACTTTAGAATGACGAGTCTTAGCCTCATCTATTTTATCCTTAATCTCAGCAAGCAATTTTTCTCTATCTAGCGCCTCTTGCAGAACCTCCTGAAAGCGCTCCAACTCACGCATATCCTTCTGAAGAAAGTCAATGTTCACCTCTGGTTCAGGTAAAATATATGTGTAGATAAATTCGCGGATATCCTTGATATCCTCAAGGCTTGTACCCATATGAAATACTTCATTGAACTTCTTACCAATCGGCGAATCAGCCTCTCCAATACCAAGCATTCGGCAAATTCTTCTTCTAGCATCTGCCTGATTAGAAGCTCTATCCATACCCTTGTTTTCAAGTTTAAACGCATCCCTTGATGTAGGTTTCTTACCGTCTTTTACCTGTGTAAAGAATGGAATATCCTCAAGGCAATATCCAGGTTTTGTAATATACCAATCCTGATATACACCTTTCAAATCCTGCTTTGGAGTTTCAGATTCTACACGAACTATGATAACAAAATTCTTATTAATATTCTCATCCAAGAACTCTATTCCAATATAAGAAGCTGTATGTCCTGGACGAAGATAACTATTCTCTGCTCTCTGCTTCTGATGAACAGAGCCAAGTAAGGTTCTTCCACTTTTCTTATTGCCTGCAGTATTAAAATCCTTATTAGTAGTAAGACAATATCTTATGGCATCCATAATCGTTGTTTTCCCCACCGCATTCACACCAAGAAGATACGTAATATTTTTGAAATCGATTACATCATCCTGAAAGTTATGCCAATTAATCAGATGGAGCCTGGTCATTCTAATCATCGCTCTCATCCTCCTCATCTGAATTTGCATACTGTGCAAGCAATTTACTTGTCTGCTCATATGCTTTTGAAATAGTAGTATCCGGCATGGCAAGCATTACAGATGGATATATCTGTATCTTTGCATCCATATCCAATAATTTATCAAGTGGCTTTACCAAATTGTATCTCTTGATATTTCTAAGAGAATCCTCCAATAACACTTTGTCAAATCGCCTTGGAAGATTCAATTTTTCGTATTCATTTTTTATCTCTTCTACAGTTACTACGACTTTTTCCTCACTTGTAGACAGACTCTCTCTTTTCTCAACATACATTAATCTAAATATAAGAAGCATAATGCTTTCATATTTTTTAAGTGCAAGTCTACCTGTTCCATGATTATTAACAAGCTGTACCACACGTAAGTTTCTATGAATAACCAATGTATATCCAATAGGCTGGAATATCTNTCTGAAGCTCTCTTCATGATTTATAACGTAGTAATATTTCTCTCGTGTCGAATCCACATTTCCGATAAGGAAGCAGTTATTCAACAAATAATTAGCAATTTCTTCTTTGATATCAATAGCCATCTTTAACCCTTCCTCTCCTCAACAATAAATTCCTTAAAACGAACACCATTACATTCCACAAATGCGTCCTTCACTCTTATCTCATACTCACGCTCTGACGTCTGCGAATATGTATATAAACCTATAACCTTCGTCAGTATATCCGGATTGTTTTCAAATACACTGCTAATTAATACAGCCGTTTTTCCCTGCAAGATATCTTTCGCAAATGCATTTACATTTTCTGATGTCAACGCATTCTTAATATACTCAAGCATCTTTCGATTCTTTTCTGCTACCAAATCCATATCCAGCTCGTCGATTGCCACCATTAATTCAATTGGTGATGAACGTCTCTTATTCACTGGTGTTGCCAGAGATGCACTATCAAAGAAGTTTTGACCATATACCTGAAACGCATCATAACAAACAGTGTCATCATCCTCGTACAAATCTTCCTTTGTCTCAATCTGGCTTGCATAGTACTGAAGCATGTTATTGATTTTGCTCTTAACGCTTCCATCTGACAGCAACAAGAACTGTGCTCTTTGTACTGCTCTTGTTCTGTATATAATATGCCTATCATCAATGGTTCTCATGATAGCTTCCATCTCTTCGATGTCCATGCGAACCTTTGTAATAAGCTCCTTTATCTTTACAGAGGCCTCTGATTTATCTGCTCGCTCAGCATCCATATAATCCATCACAAGAGCATCAAATAAAATGTCCTCACATTTATCCAAACTTTCATAAAGACTCGTTCTGTAATAAAAAAGATTATCATTAGTCTTGAATCTATGATAAGAACCGACAACAATCTTCTCCTCATACTTTTCAAAGAACTCCAACACTTCCTCTGGCTTTTTACCCTGTGTTAGATTATTAATATGATCCTCGATGGATGCAGCCAGAATTCTAAGCGCCTGATTTAGATTGTCAAAATCTTCCGATGCTTCTTTTAATACCCCTTCATAAGGACTACCCTGCTCGGAAATATGCTCAAACATAGAGTAAATCTTAAACAGCTTTCCCTTGTATGTAATAATTGTTGGACTAATTATTTCCTGAAAAGATTTAAGCAATGGAATAACTTTATAATTTATAGTGAGCTTTGATTCTTCCTCATACTCGCCTTCCTTTTCAGTGAGCCATCCCGTATCCTTAAGTCTTCTAACAAATCCACCTGCTATCACACGGGCATCCGCTGTATTACCATCAGTTTCTTCCTGTTCATCTATATCAAGTTCCACCTGTTCATCCAAACCATAGAAGTAATCTTCGACCATATCAAAGATGGTACTTTTCTCAATGGCATACATAGGCATGCGTTTACACTTGTCCCAGATAAGAGCAAGAATATCAACATATTTTCTTTTATTTATTCCAGTTAACGGACGAAATAGGTTCTCATCCACTTCATCAAAAATGTTCACGTTCTCACTCCTTTCCATACCATTTTTATTTATAAAATATCAGCAAGATAACATTAATGCCTAAATTTCTTTCTCATAACAAGTCCTTGATCTGTTTCCAAATACACATAAAACCCACAATTTTTATACATTTCAACATAGCCGCCATAATCTGATGACATATATGTCAATTCATTATACGGGTATGCCTCCACAAAATCAAATCCTTCCTTAGCTAAATCTTAACATACACACACGTTCCAATAAAAGTGTGACAATTCCCTTTCTTTTCATTTCAGGAGCAATTACGAAGCAAAATACAGATTTCTCTTTTAAAACAGAATTAGTCATGTGGTGTTGTATCAAAGAAGTGTACATAGTCATCTACAATATCTGGTGTTAATTTTCGTATCTCAATATTATTACCCATACATTATCTCCAACAATTTATAGGAAAATCATTATCTTATGCCATTTCTTTTTCTTTGTCAGTTTCTTCAATAAGTTCTTCAACAATAAAATCATTTCTAGCTAAAGAGTTTATATATGTACTCAACATACGATTAGAGAGCATAATTCCTTTATTGATATTTTAATCCAAATAGTATAAATTTACAACAGTTCTATTGTCTCAACCCTAACTCATATTTTACTTTCTAAACTTTGCTCCAAGGGCAAAAAACAAGGCTCCCAGCAATCGGTTATTATACTTCTTTATTTAATAGTATGATCCTTGACAAAAACATATGGAAAACATATAATAATTTCATAAAGTTTTATGACTAAACTATTATATATTTCCTAAGAAAGGCTGGGTAACTGCAATGAAAAATGTACCTAATGTTAAAGTTGGAATTGTTGCTGTGAGCAGAGACTGCTTCCCTATGAGTTTATCAAACAGGAGAAGAGCTGCTGTAGTTGCAGCATATCGCGAGAAAGACCTTGATATTTATGAATGCCCAATCACGATTGAGAATGAGAAACATATGTTAGACGCTCTTGCTGATGTTAATGAAGCAAATTGTAATGCTTTGGTAGTATACTTAGGTAACTTCGGTCCTGAGACAAGTGAAACCTTGCTTGCAAAGAATTTTGATGGCCCTGTTATGTTTGTCGCTGCTGCAGAAGAATCTACATCTATCCTAGCAGACGAACGTGGAGACGCTTACTGCGGTATGCTAAATGCAAGCTATAACTTAGCTCTTCGCGGTATTCGTGCTTACATACCAGAGTATCCTGTTGGAACTCCTTCAGAAGTTGCTGATATGATTGAAGAATTTATTCCTATTGCAAAAGCAATCATAGGACTTGCTAATTTGAAAATAATATCCTTTGGTCCAAGACCACAGGACTTCCTTGCTTGTAACGCGCCAATTAAGCCTCTTTACAGCTTCGGTGTGGAGATTGAAGAAAACTCTGAATTAGATTTATTTGCATCATTTAATGAGCATGCCAATGATCCAAGAATTCCAGATGTAATTAAAGATATGGAAGAAGAGCTTGGTGAAGGAAATAAAATGCCTGGCATCCTACCAAAATTAGCTCAATATGAGTTAACTTTACTAGATTGGGCGGAAGCTCACAAGGGTTCTAAAGAGTTTGTTGTATTTGCTAACAAATGCTGGCCTTCCTTCCAGACACAGTTTGGTTTCGTTCCATGCTATGTAAACAGCCGTTTAACAGGCAGAGGTATACCCGTATCCTGTGAAGTTGATATCTACGGTGCATTAAGCGAATACCTTGGTGTATGTGTAAGTAATGATGCCGTAACACTTCTTGATATTAATAATACCGTACCCGCTGATATGTATGAGAATGAAATTAAGGGTAAATGGAACTATAGCTTAACTGATACTTTCATGGGCTTCCANTGTGGTAATACTCCATCTAAGAAACTATCCTTCTGCTCTATGAAGAATCAGAAGATTATGGCTAGAAGTCTTGAGCCAGATCAAGAGCCTAACATTACAAGAGGTACCCTAGAGGGTGATATCGCTCCAGGTAATATCACATTCTTCCGCCTTCAGAGTACAGCTGATACAACNGTACGTGCATATGTTGCAGAAGGTGAGGTACTTCCAGTTGCAACTCACTCCTTTGGAAGCATAGGTGTATTTGCTATTCCTGAGATGAAGCGCTTCTATCGCCATGTTTTAGTCCAAAAGAACTATCCACATCATGGTGCTGTAGCATTTGGTCACTTCGGAAAGCAACTATTTGAGATTTTCAAATACTTAGGTGTTGCTGATATTAGTTTCAATCAGCCAAGTAACATGCTCTATCCGACAGAGAATCCATTCTGCCGTTAATTGGGGCAAAACCGAGAGTAGTCGGCCTAATTGATTATAATAAAAACTCTGCGAGTTTTAAGTAGCTCGCAGAGTTTTTTAGTATGGCAAATGAGCTGTCTAAACACAATAAAGACTATCCATTATTTGCGATAGTCTGCTACTAACCTTCTCCATATTCTCCTATTATGTACTCTAGGTTAATGATATAATATCGTTCTTACCGTTTCAATTAAGGATAACAATATGGTCCACAACGTAAGCGTCAAAGCAAACACGCCTATAATAAAAACATCTGATCAAGTATAATAGTTATATCTTAATCAGATGTTTTGGTTTTACATCCTTCTGGTATCTTCTCAGACCAGGGTAATAGATGGATAGGCTATACGAAATTACAAGGTGTTTATGATGATGCCATTAAATTAAACTATGAATTGCTTCGTGTATTTTTCGAGCAATATAGGGGTTATTCATTGTA
>JGI24708J26588_10001960_pt1 | contig 15924 bp, 8 predicted proteins | sample BioPla1DNA2_FD_26588 | JGI IMG/M metagenome (IMG submission 26588) | reverse complement strand
GCTTGGTAACCATCTTGCATTTTATCAATAAACTCACTGGCTTGTGCGATGCGGGCAGCACGTTTCATTTCTTCTTCCGTCGCATTCGGTCTGCTAAATTTGATATTAGATTCTATGGTTCCGGTAAATAGTACACCTTTTTGCGGTACTAATCCTATCTGTTCTCTAAGATTATGTTGCTTCATATCGCGAATATCGATGCCATTTATACGTATGCTTCCCTGGGTGACATCATAGAAGCGAGGGATTAAGTTGATTAAAGTTGACTTACCACTGCCGGTACTACCGATAATTGCAGTAGTCTCGCCGGGCTTAGCTGTAAAATGAATATCCGAAAGTACATCTGCTTCCGCATTGGGATAACGGAAATGTACATGGTCAAATTCCACGATACCATTTGCGCTATGAAGTGGCTTTGCGCTTTGTGGATCATGTATGGAGGGAGTCGTGGAAATGATTTCATCAATACGTTTCGCAGATACACTAGCTCTGGGGAGCATGATGGATATCATTGTCATCATAAGGAAAGACATGATTATTTGCATAGTATATTGTATAAAGGCAATCATATCACCAACCTGCATGGTTCCACTATCGATTTTATCTGCACCAACCCAGATAATAANGATAGATATCAAATTCATAATTAGCATTAAAGCAGGCATAAGAAAGTTCATAACACGGGTTACAAATATGCTATTTCTTGTCAGATCTATATTTGCAATATCGAATCTTTCCTTTTCATGTTCTTCCGTACTGAAAGCACGGATAACCGGCAAGCCTGTAATAATCTCACGCATAACAAGGTTAATTCGATCGACCAATTTCTGCATCCGTTTAAATTTTGGCATAGTAATAATCATTAGTACAAGAATAATCGCAAAGATTATTGATACACCAAGGGCTAATATCCAAGTCATGGAAGTATTCGTCTGCAGAACCTTGAAAATTCCTCCTATTGCTAAGATTGGAGAGTAGATTACGATACGAATCAGCATTACAATCATGGACTGAATCTGCTGAATATCATTGGTACTGCGGGTGATAAGGGATGCGGTAGAAAAACGATCCATTTCCCTATTGGTAAAGGAGAGTACTTTATCAAATACCCTACTACGCAAATCTTTACCCAATTTACCTGCAATTCTTGCTCCAAATAAGGTTACAAGAATGGAAATTATCATTATAATTAGTGCAAGAGCTACCATCTTTGCACCAACAAATAAGATATATCGATTCTGTATACTAGCTAGATCGATACCGATGGTTTCGTATTCTGCTTTCACATAGGCGATTGCTACTTGAGAAACCATCATTTCCGGTATCTGTGATACTTTCTCTTTAATTGTCTTTATCATACTTAACCGAGCTTCGTCTGGAAGCATAGGTAGCATTGTGAATAAATCGGTTTCGCCTGGTAATTGCATAGAGGAGGAATCGGCAAATAGCTGGGATTGCATTTGCTCCGCTGTTTCACCGCTGGTACTACTTATGTATACCAGCATCATGGGTATCGCATAAGCATCAGCTAATTGAGTTTCTTCCTTTCCGTCCCATAGATAAAGGGGTTCGGTATTTAAAAGAGGGTAGTCCTCTACATAATCGGACCAATCTTTCTCATTGAAATTCTCTTTCTTAAGAAGTGTGTAATGATTGAATACGGTTTCCTTTTCCTCTTCCTCCATCAGCATAGTAAGCATATCTATTTCTGATGCCCGGATAACCTTAGGGACATTACTATCAATTCCATTTTGCATGATACCAACATTTACTATGTTTGAAGTATAAGCAGGTAAAGATAGATCGCAAATTGCCTGAATTGCAAGAAGTACAAATACAGTAACAATTGCGAAAACCGATCCTTTCAAATATTTAATAAACTTAAGCATAATTTCGCCCTTTCCATTTTGTATAGTATCATTTGTCAAATTAGTATATCGAAATAAGATTAATACGGATATATATGGAAGTCAAATTAAAAATTTCTTAAGAAATCTATTTTAACATATCAAATAATACTTCCAGCAGTGCATCATTTAACTCAGGTGTCATAAAGCAGAAACGTATATATTTATTATCCAAGAAGGGGAAAGTGGAACAGTCACGGATCATTAAGCCCTTCTGGATGGCGGCTTCGAATATATCCATAGACGTAACATCTTCCTTCTCTATCCTAACTAATATAAAATTGGCTGTAGGTGGATAGTAAGTTAGGTTTTTATTAGAAGCTAGGATTTTACATATACGACTACGCTCAGCAGCAATGAGTGCTCTGGTATCCTTAATATATTTCTCATCTGTGAACATGATTTCTCCTGCGACCGCAGCTAAAGAATTAATGGTCCATGGATTTTTCCTCTGATTAATCTCCTTTAGCAAGTCTAAGTTTCCGCAGATGGCATAACCAAGACGAAGCCCTGGTGCTGCAAAGAATTTTGAAATGCCCCGAAGTATAATAATATTATTATAATAATTGGTGAGAGGGATTGAGGTAATCTCCTTCACATCCTCTGCAAACTCCACATAGGTTTCATCAACCATGACAAAGATACCTTTTTGTTTACAGATATCAAGAATCTTACGCATATTATTCCTAGTAATAGCTGTAGAGGTTGGGTTGTTGGGGTTACATATAATCAATAAATCAATCTCATTGGTCAGAGTTTTCTCAAGGCTTGTAAGATCAAGGGTGAAGTTGTTTTTCTCCTCTAGCCTATAATAAAGTGTGCTACCTCCTCCAAGTGTAACCTCCCGTTCATATTCGGAATATGTGGGGCCTATAATTAAGGCTTTTTTAGGTTTTTTAATCTGTATGAATAGAGAGATAAGTTCAGTAGAACCGTTGCCTACAATAATATGGTCAACATCCGCTTGTACATAGCCAGCAATATGCTGTCGTAGGGATGTATATTCTCTATCCGGATATCTCGTAATAGAATCAATACGCTCAGCCAAGCTTGTCTTTAGTTTTGGAGAAATACCCAAGGGATTTACATTGGCTGCAAAACTAACGATATCTTCTTTTTTTATACCATATACTTTTTCTATAGTTTCTAAATCACTTCCATGAAAATGAGTGTTATGCTGTGTCATTCTTATATTCTTTCCTTTCTATAAAAGCTGTTAATTTAGGGTCAAGCATCAAAAGACTTATATGCTGGATTTTTTTTCATATATGCATTATAATTATATTCAATACTATTTGCAAGAAAGTGCGCCTATAAATATAACCAATCTACCTTTTTTTAATACTACTTGAGGTGATAAATTGAAGGAAAAGATCGAACGTTTCTCAAAAGGGGATTTTGATTATAAATTACCTTATATTTATCTTTCCGAGGAAAGCGTTGAATTAACCGTAGAGGCCGGTAAGGTTTATGAGGGGAGTTTTATCGTTCGTAATAGTGCATCGAAACCGATGAAAGGAATCGTTTGTTCCTCCCATCGGTTATTGACATTGAAAGAACCTACCTTTTCTGGTACGGAAATTGAGATTTTCTATCAATTTAATGCGAGCAGTCTCGAAAGTGGAGATACCATTCAAGGAGTAATCAGCATTATCAGTGATTGTGGAGAACAGATGATGCATTTTGAGGTTCATGTGGAGGCTGCCTTCATTATGACCTCCTTGGGTAAAATGAAAGACCTAAATCAATTTATCAATTTAGCTAGGATGGATTGGAGCGAAGCAAAGAAAATTTTTCGGTCGGATAAGTTCGAACGAATGTTTTTGCAATCTGATAATAGAGTAAGAAAAATCTACCATAATCTATTAAAAAATATCTCAACCAGTCAAGCTTTGGAAGAATTTCTGATTGCCATTGATAAAAAGTCAAAAGTTCATTTAAGTATTGACAAAAGGGAGTTAAAATACGAAATTAATGAAGATCAGCTTACGGACAAGCTTACCTTATCGAAGGAGCAATGGGGGTATGTAGAGATAAAAGTAAGTACCGATGCTGACTTTATCCAACTTGATAAAAAATATATCTGGGGAGACTTTTTCCTCGGGAGTAATTATTCAATTACATTTATTTTAGATCCTAAGAAAATGCGATATGGCATTAATTACGGACGTATCTGGGTCAAAACAGTATATCAAACGATAGAGATACCGATTATCTGTAGGCGTCATAGAGAAGTTAGGAAGCCAGTTGCCCCGGAGAAGATGCTATTAAAAGTGCAAGCTGCTTTCCATAGGAATTATCTTATGTTTCGATTGAATCAGATTGATCGTTCCAAGTATCTGGAAGAAAGCTATAAATTACTACAGCATATTCCGGATGAAACCAAAAGCAGTGCGAAAGAATTAATATTGGCCCATTTAGCAATCATTACTGGGAATAATGATGAGGCAGAGCAGCTTCTTAATGAGTTGGCTACCAAGGAGACTTCATTACGGAAGCAATCGGTTATTGCACATAGCGCCTATCATTACCTTAAGGCCTTATATAAAAGGGATGAGGAAACCATTGATAGGGCAGTAGAAAAGATCCGAGCTTTCTATGAAAAAGGTCATTTTTACTGGCAGCTCCTTTGGTTTTTACTATATATCGATCGACGGTATGAGGGTAATAAGGGTCTTAAGTTAATGGATATTAAAGAGCAATTTGAAGCTGGGTGTACAAGCCCTATTCTATATTATGAGGCTGCCCTTATTTATAATGATGAACCATATTTACTTCGTGAGCTGACGGCTTTTGAAGTACAAGTTTTGAATTTCAGTATACGAAATAAGCTTGCCACAAAGGAAACTGCGCAACAATATGCATATCTAGCTAATAAAAAGAAACATTTTTATCCTATTATTTATCGTGGGATGGTTGCGCTTTATGAGCAATACTCCATCAAAGAAATTCTCACGGTAATCTGCTGTATGTTGATTAAGGGGATTAAAAAGTCCAACAAATATCACCGATGGTACTATTTGGGGGTAATGGAACAACTTCCAATTACAGAACTCTATGAATATTTTATGTACTCCATAGAAGAAACATCTACAGACCCTTTACCACAGCAGGTGCTACTGTATTTCATCTATAATAGCAATTTAAATGATAGTAAGAGAGCATTTCTCTATGCATACATAATAAAAAATAAGCAGAAGCATGCGTCCATTTATAGATCCTATTATAAAAAAATGGAGCTATTTGCTGCCAAACAATTAGAAGCCCATAACATCAACCATAATCTAGCTGTTTTATACCAAGAGTTTTATGGCAATGGGAGCATACCATCGGAGGTAGCAAGGAATTTACCATTTATAATCTATCGTCATGAGTTTCTATGTAATAACCCTAATATAACAAGTGTTCGTGTTATTCATGAAGAACTAGACTTAGAAGAAAATATACCAATAAGCGATGGGAAAGCGTATATTGATATCTTTTCTAACAATGTCATGTTATTTCCGGTGGATGGTAATGGAAACAACTATATTGTCACAATTGATTATTCAATACAGCCATTTATGAATCCTGAATTATATGAAGATATTTGTATCGCTTTCAGCAATCATCCTAAGTTGTTAATCCATCTGTTTGATAAATATCAAAGTAATCATATCCTTAGTGATTATGCAATTGCTTTAAGAAAGAAAATCCTTTTGGTTGAAGGGTTAAACAATCTTTACTATTATGACTGTCTGGGAACCCTGATAGAGTACTATAATGAATATTTTAATGACGAGTTGTTAGAGTACTATCTAAAATTGATTGATCTTAAAATGGTAGATGCAGAAGCTCGATCACAGCTCTTGGAATATATGATAAAAGGCAGCCTCTACGGTAAAGTGCTAGATGCATTGGAGACCTTTGGATATGAGAGTGTCCCAGACAATCTTCTTGTACGATTCTGTTCTGGTTGGCTGACAAGTGGCAATGCCCAGCCGAGACAGGAGTTTATTGTGCATCTGTGTTATTATTTATTTGATAAGAATAAATATGATGAAGCAATACTTGAGTATTTGGTACTTTATTATTACGGAGCTACAAAGGAAATGATTCGCATCTGGAAAGCTGCCAAAGGCTTCGAAGTGGAGACTCACGGCTTGGAATCAAGGCTCTTAGTGCAGATGCTATTTACGGAAGGCTATGTGCAAGACAGCTTTCTAATTTTTAATGAATATTATAAAAATGTTACAAATCACATGCTTGTAAGAGCATTCCTATCCTTCTATGCTTATAAATATCTAATTCATGATTGGGTAATCAATACAGAGTTATTCCAGATGATGCGAAGAGAAATTAGTTATGAGAAAAATGACCTATGCCTTCTTGCCTGGTTGAAATATAATACCAGTAGAAGTGAATTCTCAGAAAATGATCTGGTTTTCATTGAGTATCAAATCCATAGATTTGTGAAAGAAGGCATTATCCTTCCATTTTTTGAACAGTATAAAAGTAAGGTAAAGCTACCTGAGATTGTTATGAATAAATATTTTGTGGAATATAAAACGGATCCGAAAAAACAGGTTTATATCCACTATCGTTTACAGAATGCCAATGACAAAGAAGAATATATAACAGAACGTATGACCAATGTTTTTATGGGTATTCATGTCAAAGCCTTTGTCCTTTTCTATAATGAAACTCTTGAATATTATATTACAGAAGAGTCGGGTGAAGAGGTAGTACATCATAAAAGTATCCAAGTACATAATGATAGAGAACCATCGGATGAGGAATCAAGGTATCAACAGATTAATCTTATGCTTGCCCATAAAGAAATGCATGATGAGACTTCACTTTTAGAGCTTATGGAGCGCTATATGAACGCAGAATATCTTACGTCAAAGTGCTTTCGAGTGCTAGATCAGAAAGAGTAAGAGGAGAATGTAGATGGACACACCGAGAAAATTAATTGTAGGATATGATCTATGTGAGGATTTTATACAGATCAGTTGTTACAGTTATAAGTTACAGGAACCGGTAACCATCGGTTTAACGGAAGGCCAAGAAAACTGCCGAATTCCAACAGTACTTTGTATTAAAAATGATACAAAACAATGGCTATATGGTGAAGAAGCGGTTGCTTGCGCATCAAATGGTGAGGGGATACAAATTGACCGGATATTAAATAAGATTTGTACCGGAGAAGAAATTGTACTCTTTGGCCAGAAGGTCTCAGGGATTACCCTCTTGGAAAAATTTTTTCGTAAAACCTTAATGCTGGTAAAAAATCATTTTCCTACTGAACGAATTACCAAGCTTGTGGTAACCATACAGGATACAGATCCTATACTAGTGGACGGCATATATGAAGCTTTAGCTATGCTAGGAATAGATAAAGACAGAGCAGAAATAATGAGCCATGCAGGTGCCTATCTATATTATGCTTTGAGCCAAGAATATTCTCTTTGGATGAATGATGTGGGGCTATTTAATTTTGACCAAAATGGATTGAAATATTATCAAATCAATATTAATAGGAGAACGAAACCGATCGTCGCCGGCCTTACAAAAAAGGACTTATCCGATGAGATAAGCTATGATATGTTGAAACGAAAAGATATTGATATGGCGTATGCGTTTAAAACAGTTGCAGATACCGTTTTATTCAAGCAGATTATCTCAACGCTATATTTTACTGGTATTGGTTTTGAAGGTGATTGGGCACCAGAGGCAATAAAAAGCCTTTGCTCAAGAAGAAGAGCCTTTCTCGGACAAAACTTATATAGCAAGGGTGCTTGCTATGCAGCGAAAGAGCTTTCTGGAGATGGAAAGTTAGAGGATTATATTCTATTAAATGAAGAGATGATAACAAGCTACATAGGAATCCGTGTATATCATGATGCAAAGATGATAGATTTTCCCTTAGCAGAGGCAGGTGTGCCTTGGTATGAAGTGAATAATAGTATTGAAGTCATTCCAGAAGGCGAGGCAGAGATTGAAGTCATAATTAAGAATGTCATGACAAGGGATATTATGCGTGAAAAATTAGTTCTTAATAATGCACCCCAACGGCCGAAAAGGATGACTAGGTTAGCGATAAATCTAAGTTGTTCCAGTAGCTCCAATGGTAAGATTACAATTACAGATTTGGGATTTGGTGATTTCTATCCAAGAACGGGAAAAGTGTGGGAATTTTTAATCGATATCTAAGGAGGTAGGAGATCCGGTGGGCAAAGTGATATTATGTAGTGGTGATAGGACAGAAAGACCGTATGTATTTCCCAGGACAGGTGTTCGCATTTATTCTATAGAGGAACTGTGCTATTATCTATATCATAATGTATATTTGATAGAGGAAAGTCTCTTTACTGATTCCTTGATAGATTGGATTGGGACCGAACTAAAACTCGTAGACCGAGCTGCCAAACTGAAAGCTTTAAAAGCAAAAAAGGCTGATTTAAAAACATTAGTAACGGTAGTATTATGTAGTAGCGACTATTATGGTGAAAAAGAAATTTTAGCATTTTTAAGAAGACTTGACCGGGTTATCGACATGCCTCGGATTAAAAGAATTTTTGTTAAGGCTAATGAATTGCTTAAAGATCATCAGTATACCTTAGCATTAAATGAGTATGAACGTATCCTAAGTTCAGAAGGTGATAATAATCTAACTCCCAAGGATTTTGGAGATGTGCTCCATAATAAAGCCATAGCTACAGCGCAAAGTAAGAGCTTAAAGGAAGCAGTCGATATTTTTCGACAGGCCTATGAATACAATCATAACGAGGAAAGTCTACGACAGTTCTTGTACGCGGTTTTGCTATCTGGTGAAGATGTTGATGAGATCGCTGGAATATATAATGTAGATGATATACTTAAAGAAGAAGTTATCAGCGATTTGGAGCAAATACGTGAAGAAGCCAAGCTTAATGATTCAATGACTGAAATACAAAGATTAAAACAATATAAGGCTGAAGGAAGAAACACCGAATTTTATGAATTGGCGGATAAAATGATTGAAAGATGGAAGGCTTCCGTACGGAAGGTATATCAATAGCTTTCCTACAAGAGAGGTATGCGGATGAGATTCTTAGGGTTATTTAGACAACAAAAGGAAAAGAATGAACAGAATAAGGAATTTGTTCAAGTAAATATTAAAAAAAGCAATAAGCATCAATCCAAGAAATCAGAACTATTAACCTATATTAAGGATAATTGCGAATTAATATCTGAGAGTAATCGGCAGATCGAGGAAGCGAAGATAGAATATCAGGCAGTCACTTCCTACCTGACAGATATGCAGAAGATTGATATGTATCCAAGAGAGCACCGAGAGGACTTGGAGAATGCTGCGCGAAATATTATGAACCTAACAAGGGAACGGAAACACTTCCAGCAGAAAAGTACAAAAATCACAGATAGACAGTATCGCATATTCGAGCGTTATGAGATACAACTTCCGAGAGAATTACCTGAGATTAAGGAAAGTGAAGAATATCAAGCAAAGATAGAACAGGATATGGAGTATCTGGAGAAAGAAAAGAATATTCTTAAGGAAGAGTGGGAAGATACACTCAGCAAACAAGGGTATCTCAGAGGAATTGCCATAACAACCAGTATCGTCGTAATAATTCTTTTTGTGATTTTTGCCATATTAGGAAACTATTCAGATGCGAATTTATCGATACCATTTCTGTTAACTGTGCTGATGGGAATGGCATCTTCTCTTTATATTTTTATGGAAGCTAGAAAGAATGCTTATGATATTCAGAACATTCATGCAAAACAGAAAAGACAGGTTATGCTGATGAACAAGGTTAAGATTAAATCCGTGAATAACCTAAATTTCCTGGAATACTCCTATAATAAATATATGGTAGATAGCTATGATGAACTGAAAGCATTCTGGGAAGAATATATAATGTTAAAAGAGGAAACTAAGAAATACAAAACCAATACGCAGAAGCTAGATTTCTATAACAATGAATTAATCAAGGAGCTTAAAAAAGTTGGTGTTGCAGATGCAGAGATCTGGATTTATCAGCCGGTAGCTATCATTGATCCTAGGGAAATGGTTGAAATACGCCATCGTCTCATCGTTCGCAGACAGAAACTAAGGGAAAGAATAGATTTAATTATGGAGCAGAAAGAGGAAGCTATGGAAGTCATTCGATCTGCAATTAAAACAAGCCCTGAATATGCGCAAGAGGCAATGCTTATCTTAGAGCGATATGGAATTGCTATTGAATGATTTTTAATGCAAATGCTCCTCTCTGGAAATTCTTAGTCGGATAATTGTTTTCAAATATCTGGCAGGGACTGAACGGTAACAAGCATATAGAATAGTAAAAGAAAACACTTGACATTATTAAAATATTTGCATAGTATATAAATAAACTTTCATAAATCCAAATGTAATGATGGAGAGGATTAGATAAGGGAAGCTTATCAGAGAGGATCACTCACCGGCTGAAAGGTGATCTAAAGCAAACTTATTGAAGGTAGCTCCGGAACAGCATTTCTGAAACCAGAAGGCGTGTAGGAAGTGCCGGGAAGTCCCGTTATAGACAAAGAGATGGAGATAGCAGTTGCTTATGCAATTTAATCCAGTCGAGTAAAGTTTTCGGCTGAACAGAAATTGCAATAGTCTCCATGAATAAAGGTGGTACCACGGTTCTTCGTCCTTTGCGACGGAGAACCTTTTTTGATTCATAACTTGATTTAGCAACCACTTTAATTATGTGTTATTATTTATAATTTTTTCTAACACAGGTGTGCTAAATCGGAAAAATATATTAGGATGACTTTATCATTTTCCTAGTAACACTTGCTGAGATAAGGAAGCGTCAAGTCTGGAAAATGTCCACGGATGGACATTTTAGGAGTGAGAGGCAAGGATGCCTCTTCACTCCGACAGACCGCCTTAGCTTACTTATCGAAGCCTAGTGTTACTCGAAAATTATAACTGGAAGTATAATATATTTTCCGATATAGAGCACCGTCCGTCAATCATATGAAGAAAGGAAGACAAATATGAACAAAGAATTAGCCAAAACCTATGACCCCAAAGACATAGAAGAACGCCTATATCAAAAATGGCAAGATAAGAAATATTTCCATGCTGAGGTTGACCGAAGCAAAAAACCATTTACCATTGTAATGCCTCCTCCAAACATTACTGGACAGCTTCACATGGGGCATGCACTGGATAATACCATGCAGGACATCTTAACCCGTTTTAAAAGAATGCAGGGATATAATGCCCTATGGCAACCAGGAACCGACCATGCTAGTATCGCAACCGAGGTTAAGATTATCGAACAGCTAAAGAAGGAGGGCATTGATAAAGATGACCTGGGTAGAGAAGGCTTCTTAGAAAGAGCATGGCAATGGAAGGATGAATACGGCGGAAGAATCATTTCTCAGTTGAAGAAGCTTGGTTCCTCCTGTGACTGGGACCGGGAACGCTTTACCATGGATGATGGCTGCTCCGATGCGGTTCACGAAGTATTCGTAAAGCTTTATAAGGAAGGTTATATCTATAAAGGTTCCAGAATTATTAACTGGTGTCCAATATGTCATACCTCTATTTCTGATGCGGAAGTTGAGCATGAAGAGCAGGCAGGACATTTCTGGCATATTAACTATCCAGTGGTTGGTAGTGATGAGTTCGTAGAAATCGCTACGACAAGACCAGAGACTATGCTTGGAGATACTGCAGTTGCAGTTCATCCAGAAGATGAGAGATATCAGCATCTAATTGGTAAGAAGGTATTACTTCCATTGGTGAATAAAGAAATTCCAGTTGTTGCAGACACTTATGTTGATAAAGAATTTGGTACAGGTGTTGTTAAGATTACTCCAGCCCATGACCCCAATGACTTTGAAGTAGGTAAGAGACACAACCTTCCGGAAATCAATGTCATGAATGACGATGCTACCATTAACGAACTGGGTGGTAAATATGCTGGTATGGATCGTTATGAAGCAAGAAAGCAGATTATTAAGGATCTAGATGAACTAGGATTATTGGTTGAAGTGGAAGATCATACGCATAACGTTGGTACCCATGATCGATGCAAATCTACTGTAGAACCTTTAATCAAGCAGCAGTGGTTTGTTAAGATGGATGAACTAATCAAACCAGCGATTGAAGCAGTTAAGACTGGAGATGTTCAGTTCGTACCGGAGCGTTTCGATAAGACTTACTTTAACTGGGCCGAGAATATTCGTGATTGGTGTATCTCCAGACAGCTCTGGTGGGGACATCGTATTCCTGCATACTACTGTGATGGCTGTGGAGAAATCATCGTAGATAAAGAGGAACCATCCAGATGTCCAAAGTGTGGAAGTACTAATCTAAGACAGGATGAGGATACTTTAGATACCTGGTTTAGTTCCGCATTATGGCCATTTTCTACCCTTGGCTGGCCAGAAAAGACGGAAGATTTGGATTATTTCTATCCTACAGATGTGTTAGTAACTGGATACGATATTATCTTCTTCTGGGTACTTCGTATGGTATTCTCCGGATATGCCCATATGGGTAAGAAACCATTTAGTAAGGTTCTCATTCACGGACTTGTAAGAGATTCACAAGGCCGCAAGATGAGTAAGTCCTTAGGTAACGGTATTGATCCATTGGAAGTGATTGATCAATATGGTGCTGACGCACTTAGACTTACCTTAATCACCGGTAATGCACCGGGGAATGATATGCGTTTCCACTGGGAGCGTGTTGAAGCGAGCAGAAACTTTGCCAATAAGGTATGGAATGCTTCCCGCTTCATTATGATGAACCTAGAGAAAGCAGAACTTAGTGACAAGGTTGATGAGAAGCTTCTGACCATTGCGGACAAATGGATTCTAAGCAAGGCCAATGCCTTGGTTAAAGAAGCTACTGAGAACATGGAAAGCTTTGAACTTGGAATTGCTGTTCAAAAAATCCATGACTTCATCTGGGAAGAATTCTGCGACTGGTATATTGAAATGGTAAAACCAAGATTATATAGCGATACAGATGAGACAAAAGCAGCAGCACTTTGGACTTTAAAGAAGGTGCTAATAGCTTCCCTGAAATTACTACATCCTTATATGCCATTTATTACAGAAGAGATCTATTGTACCCTTCAGGAGATGTCTGGTACCTGGGAGTCTGAATCTATCATGATCTCCGATTGGCCAGTATATACAAAGGAATATGAGTATAGTAAGGAAGAGGAAGCTGTAGAATTAATTAAGGCAGCAGTAAAGGGCATTCGTAACGTTCGTTCCGAGATGAATGTTCCACCTAGCAGAAAAGCGAATGTTATTGTTGTATCCGATAGCGATAAGATAAGAAATACCTTTACTGAAAGTAAGATCTTCTTTGCCACCCTTGGATATGCCAGTGAGGTTGCAGTGCAAGAGGATAAAGCAGGAATACCAGAAGATGCAGTATCTACTGTTATTCCAGGTGCAGTTATCTACATTCCATTTGCAGATCTTGTTGACATCGATAAGGAGATTGAACGTCTATCCAAGGAAAAGAGACGACTAGAAGGCGAATTAAAGCGTGTTAATGGAATGCTTGCCAATGAAAACTTCGTTAAGAAAGCACCACAGAGTAAGATTGACGAAGAGAAGGCAAAGCTTGAAAAATATAAAGATATGATGAAGCAGGTAACCGAGAGATTGGAAGAGCTGAGTAAGTAAGCGTATTAATAAAAGAGTAATTTGATACCAAGGAATTAGGACTCTGAGTTCTATGTGCATTCAGGCTTCCTATTTTGCGGAAATAAACAGCATAATTAAACAAAGTTTAAAGAAGACACCATGTAGTACTTTGGAAAATATTATTTTTCCAAGTTTGGCATGGTGTTTTTTATAAGTCTTCGAACTTTAACCTTTAATAGGCAGTGATAAATTAATTTAAATTGGACGTGAATTAAATTAAGTATTAAATTAAAAAACATAAGATAATTAATCATTTTGGAAATTACTGTTACATTATGAGTTTTCAAACGTTTATATAATATAGAGGATAATTTAGAGCCTCAATATAAAACGAAGGAGCGAATGATTATGATTGCTATGAACAAAACGTATCTTATTGTCTTGCATTATTATTTCTTGCTTTTTGACTGAAAGTGCAACTGCACTCGCCGCCAATAATCCTCCCTATGAACCGAAACAGCTTTTGGATATCGTAGAGCCGATGTGGGATAATACCACCTCGGTTGAGGTCAATCTATCATTTGACGGAAGTAAAGTCATTTGTGGTGCATTAGTGATTGGTAAGGCGAGTACAACTAAAATTACTGGCACCGTAGTACTCGCCCGTAAAAACCATGATGGGACTTGCTCTACAGTTAAGACATGGAGTGGACTTGAAACTACAGGTGGTATGCTGATTTTCGATAAGACTTATTATGTTTCAATGGGGTATACCTACCGTTTAACTATAATTTCAACGGTATATATCAATGGGATTAGTGAAAAAGTGATTAGCTATTATGAGGCAGATGCATAGAAGGTGTTTCATATCGAGTTAGAATTTAAGATTATGTGATTTTATTAAAACTAAAAATGTATTTTATAACATAAAACATACCATATTTTTGTGAGTTGAGTGGTTTCACAAATGTTTAAATATAATAAAGGAGAGGTGAGTGATGTTTATGATTTAATTCAAAAGATCCTGTAAAATGAATACAGTGGCTTTTGTCTCTTGGCGTGTTTATTTTTGGTTTTAAAAAAGTTTAAGAAGAGCTTAGACAAAGAAAAACATGGGCTAGGGGCTATGATATATATATATCGTTAACTACATAAACGAAAAAGGTGGATGTGAGATGATAACAAAGAAAAAGGTAGTACTTAGTACATTGTTAATGATAATAATTGGGGTTATGTTCGTTGTTTTTGTTTATAATAAGCCAATTCAAGCTGACAAATTATATCCTGATAATTATCAGTTTGTTTCATGTTTTATTAATAAGCGTTTTTTCTCGCATGGATCTAATACAGCAATCCCGCTAGATAACTCAGAGGTAAATAAAATTTTAGAAAAATTCCAAGTAAAGAGAAAACGCATTGATAGAAATGCATATGAAACTACTTATATTCTATTTGAATTGAAAATAGCTAACGGACCTGACAAGTGGCCAAAACTATATGTTTTTGATGATGGGAGAATATGGGTTGATAAGGACAATTGGCAGCGAACATTATCATATGAGGTGCAAGGGGACCAGAAAGATGCTTTGTATGATGAACTTCTTGAAATGATTACTGCATATAGTAAATAGGAATAAGACTTATCATGCTAATATATTTGAAATGCCGACTACAGACATATAAGACTCCTGGATTTTATAATTATTTCAGGGGTCTTATTTTGGTGAAAAAATAGAATGTTTTCCAAATATGGCATGGTACTTTTATATTTGTTGTTATATATTGTATGTAAGAGAAAAACAGTTATATTATATATAGAAAGTGTTATGTACCGAGGAGAGATAATCTTGATTGCAATTATAATGACAATAGAAAATGAAAAAGATAGAGAGATAGCTGCGGAACTATATTGTCAATATAGCGCTACAATGCTTTACATTGCGGACAGTATTCTGCATGATATTCATCTTGCAGAGGATGCCGTATCGGAAGCGTTTATAAAAATCATTAATAATCTTGAAAAAATAAACATAAATGATTGTTATCGGACAAGGGGGTTCGTCGTTGTTATAGTAAGAAATGTTGCTTTCGATATACTTAGAAAACGAAAACGCAATAAGATTACGCCCATTGATGATTATGATGACAGCATACCCTATGAGGAACCGAATTTTGAGAATATAACCATAGAGGAAGCCTGTCATAAAATCATCAAATGTATTGGTAGGTTGAATAAAAACTATTCTGATATTTTATACCTTAAGATGGAGTTTGACTATTCGTATAAAGAAATTAGTGAAATACTAGGTATCACGCAGGAGAATGTGAAAACCCGGTTAAGCAGAGCTCGTAAAGCTTTAAAAGTAGAATTGGAGAA